>Ga0315281_10000425_pt1 | contig 58389 bp, 63 predicted proteins | sample YL17G07_0_MG_FD_204540 | JGI IMG/M metagenome (GOLD analysis project Ga0315281, IMG submission 204540) | Sediment microbial communities from Yellowstone Lake, YNP, Wyoming, USA - YL17G07_0 | ecosystem: Environmental > Aquatic > Freshwater > Lake > Sediment | place: USA: Wyoming | collected...
CAACGGGGGACGAAAGTCCCCTTTTCTTTTATGAGCCGGATCAAAGTGGAAGGGTTGGATTAAAGAGAAAGATTAGGCCGGATTAATGCGGAAGACAACACCATTCCACTTACTGTACCAGTAGACACCGTTGTTGTAGAAATAGTAAAGCTATATGTAGAGCTCCAGTCACTCCAATTTCCAGCACTGCCTTTGCATTGCACTTTCCAGTAATATTTCCCCGAAGACAAAGGCTCAGACGATGATAATGTATAGGATGACACTGTCAAGGATTTTACAACTATATTCGCAGCAAAACCGGAGGTAGTATCAATCATAAGCTTATATTCATTTGCGCCGTTGACATTACTCCAATTGAGAGTCGGCATCGTAGTTGTTATTGTCGCATTGTTCGCCGGAGATGACAATGTGGGAGCCTGAATGGTGGACGGGGCATCATTACTACTACTGCCCCCACCTCCGCAACTGCTTAAAGAAATAATTGCAGATATCATCACGATAAAATTAGGGATAGCAAAAATCAGCCAGTTGCTTCTCATTATTTTGTTCATGCTTCCTCCTGACATAATAAAATTGGCAACAAAAAAACCCATGCATCCTTTATGGACACATGGGTTCAACGATTAAATGGAAATTGAAAACGAAAAGTTTCTGGATTCCCGATGGAATATCTCGGGAATTACAGAGTGTGGTTATTTGACTGACTGACTGACTGACTGACTATGCAGGAAAGATGCCATTAGACTATTTCCCTCTATCGTGTTTTTGCCTCGCTCCCAATAATGCCAATGACTTAAAGTTAGGCTATTTTACCAACGTATTTTGGGGAATGCAAGAAATAATCGACGCAGATTCGGGGTATTTTACGGGTAGGTGGATAAGTCAGAAAACCGGGGTCGAAAATCAGAGGTAAGGGATCGGCAGTAGGGCTGGCTGCTTTATACCGGAATCTCGAGCAGCACTGGTGTTGCTATTTGATACTTTCGATCTTTGTAATTCATAGCCTTGACATTCGCACAGCGTATTCGGCGTTGACAATGCTCGTGAAGCATGATATTTTTACTAAAACGTAGCAGTAAGAGTTATACTGCTTCAAACGAGGTGTGCATCATGACCATAGTTATTCCAGACGACATTCTTCAATCGACCCGCCTGACGGAAGACGAATTAAAGCAGGAACTCGCCGTGATCCTTTTCCAGCGGGATAAGCTGACGCTCGGCCAGGCCAGCAGCCTTGCGGGAATGCACCGGCTCCAGTTCCAGCACCTTCTCGCAAGCCGGAAGATCCCCGTTCATTACGGCGTGGCGGAGTTTGAAGAAGACCTGAAGACACTGAAGGAAACAGCCTAATCGTGTCAGTCGTAAGCAACACATCCCCGCTCATGAACCTTGCCGTGATTGGACGGCTGAATCTCATCGAGCGCCTTTACGGTTCCGTCAATATCCCCGAAGCAGTCGCCGAGGAACTGGCCGCTGCCCTACCTGAACAATTCAACGAACAAGCGATTATACAACTTGCCTGGCTGACGGTTCATCCCGTCAAGAACCGCCAGATGACTGAATCCCTTCTCCTGGACTTGGACGCAGGCGAGGCCGAAGCGATTGCCCTCTCGGTCGAGATAAAAGCCGGGATTCTTTTGCTTGATGAGCGACGGGGAAGAAACGTTGCGCAACGCTTTGGCCTGAAATTCATCGGGCTGATGGGTATACTGATCGAGGCGAAACGGAAGGGCCATGTCCCCGCAGTGAAACCAATCCTTGACGATCTGATCGCGACAGCTGGTTTCTGGGTGGACAATCGCCTATACGCCCGGGTCTTGCAGGAAGCAGAAGAATAAAAGACAGGGTATCTTGGGATCACCGTCAAATCGACTGTGATAAAAATGTGACAAAAAAGATCTCGAAGGACAAAATCATCGTAAAGCGTTCAACCCTTTGATTCCGCATACACAACAGGAAGCCATCTACCTGCCAACAGCTTTTTTCGCGCATTTCAAAACATTGACAATTTTGCCGCCTTCATAAACATAAAAAGGAGTGTTGGTCTTCTGAGACAATTCGCGGGCTTTCTTGGCAGCCCGCTTGAGCGCCTTGCCCGCGCCCGCAAGATCTGAATCCTGCGGCAATGTTCTCTTGGACTTCATGGTTTGTCTCCTCAATGCGACGGGGAATGCTCACATTTTTGATGCGCTATGTGGACTATCGGACCAGCAGTTCCCTGAACGCTTTGATGAGGCGCTTATTCTCCCGCCCTGTCCGTATCGCGATCCGGATGTAGCGGTCGTCAAGTCCGGGGAAGGAAGAGCAGTCACGCACAAGCATTCCGCGCTCTCCGAGCTTGTCGATAAACGTGGGCACATCAATGGCGGTAAGTTTAATAAAGAGAAAATTCGCGGAACCGGGAAAAGGCTCAACACCAGGCAATATTCTAAAAGCTGAAAGAAAACGCTCGCGCTCTTTTTTGATTAACCTACGGGTTTTTTCGATGTACGTCCAGTCACCCAGAACCGCGATCCCGGCGCGCTCCGCGGGAATGCTTACGGTCCATGGTTCCTGTTCGTCACGCAGGCCGGCGATGGTCGCCTCACCGGAAACCGCGTATCCGACCCGGAGCCCCGGCATGCCGAAAAACTTAGTAAAGGCCCTGATGCATATAAGATGAGATGATTCCACCGCTTCCTTGATAACCGATTCGGAATCAATGAAATCCATGAATGCTTCATCTACCACCAGGCGCACATCGAGCTCAAGCGCATACCGAGCGATCTCAAGCATCTCGGCCTTCTGGATGATTTGACCCGTCGGATTGTTCGGATTGCAGAGAAATGCCATATCCACGCCTTTGAGCGCGAAAGACATCTCAAGCGGATCCACCCGGAACCCTTCCCGTTCCAGAAGAGGAAACGGCACAACCTCGCCGCCAGCATCTTCTACAGCGGCTGAGTATTCAGAAAAAGTGGGAAACGGGATCAACACCTTCCTCGGTCTGAATACACGCGGGATGAGGTGGATGAGACTGTTCGATCCGTTGCCGCACATAACATGCTCGGATTTTATGCCGAAGTACCGTGCGATCGCTTTTCGCAGATCGCGCATGTCCGGGTCTGGATAACGATCGATGAAGGAGAGCGCTTCTTTTGCCGCGCGCTTCGCGAACGAAGATGGACCCAGGGGATTCACGTTCGAGCTGAAATCAATGATTTTTTTCTCGGCATAACCGTATTTCCGTGCTGCCTCATATATATTTCCGCCGTGAATTTTCGCTGTTGGGTAAGCGGTCGTCAAACCCATTGCCATAGTTTCACTGTCAGTATCCGTATTCTGCACTGCCGTACTTCCTTTCTTTTGCTGATTGTGGGCCTGAGCCTGCAGCCTGAAGTTTTAAATGTATTCCACAATCAAAAAATGCCTCACAGCTCCGCTGCCAGATCAGGGAACCGCTCTTCGATAAAAACTTCGGCTGTTTTTCTCGCCAACGCTGCAGTCGGTTGCTGCATGACAAGCGCCGCAAGCTCGACAGCATCCTGCATGCGGACCGATCTGACCACCTTCTTGACCCAGGGAATCGAGGCCACGTTCATGCTGAGGTGCTGAAAACCCATGCCGAGGAGGATCGTTGCGTAAAGCGGGTCGCCTGCCATCTCACCGCACATCGCCAGCGTAATATTCTCCTGGTGTGCAGCATCGGACACCCGGTGCAGCAAACGGAGCACGGCCGGATCAAGAGGCTCATACATGTATGCAACGTGCTCATTCTGACGGTCGATTGCGAGCGTGTACTGGATAAGATCGTTCGTGCCCACGCTGAAGAAGCTGACTTCCCGTGCCAGGAGATCTGAAATCATCGCAGCGGATGGGATCTCGATCATGACGCCGATTTCCACACCCTCGTTGAACGCCTTGCCCTCTGACCTGAGTTCCGACTTCATGTCCTCAATGATCTTTTTCGTCTCGTAAAGCTCAGGCAGCCCCGATATCATGGGAATAAGGATTTTGATATTTCCATGAGCAGCGGCCCGGAGAATGCCGCGGAGCTGGGGTTTGAAAATATCGGGCTTTTGCAGGCAGAACCGTATCGCTCGCAAACCCAGCGTGGGATTCGCCTCTTTTTCAAAAATTCCCGCAATGCCGATTTTGTCCCCTCCCACATCGAGCGTACGGATCACCACTTCGTGAGGCCATGCTTTTTCCGCCACATGGCGATAGGCATGATAGTGTTCTTCCTCGGTAGGCAAGGTCTGCCTGTTCATGAAAAGAAATTCAGTACGGTAAAGACCGATCCCGGTCCCGCCATGGTCTGCGACCGACTCGACCTCCTCCGGCAATTCGATGTTTCCCTGGAGATGGACAACATGCCCGTCGAGCGTCTCGGCAGGCAATTTTCTGAGTTTTTCGAGCTCCTGTTCAAAATACTTGTACTTTCGCTGTTTCTTAAGATAGTCGAGAAACGTCTCCTCGTCGGGATCCACGATCACGACCCCATGAATGCCGTCAAGGATGACCACATCACCGGTCTTGACAGCTGCCGTAATATTTTCGAGACCGACTGTTGCCGGAATGCCAAGCGAACGCGCGAGAATAGCGGTATGGGAGGTACGGCTTCCCGCATCGGTGGCAAAGCCGAGGATCTTGTCCTTCCGCATCATGAGGGTATCGCTCGGTGCGAGATCGTGAGCGATGATAATGGCCTCGTCCTTGATGTCCGCAAGGCTTTCCTGCTTGTGTCCTACAAGGTTCCTGAGTATCCGCTCTCCCACCTGCTCAACATCGTGCTTCCGCTCACGAAGATATTCATCCTCGATCGTATCGAACTTGATCCCAATGGCATTGATCGTATCCTTGAGCGCGCCCTCGGCATTCAAGTGCGACTCTTTGATGCGTTTAATCGTGCCGTCGACGAGCATTTTGTCCTCGAGCAGCATAATGTGCGTTTCCAGAATATACAGGTGGGACTTGCCAAGACCTTTGGTGAACCGCTTTTTCAGTTCCTTAAGCTGGACCGCGGATGCGTCAACCGAATTCTTGAACCGCTTTACCTCGTCATCGACGCTGACGGCCTCGATCCTGCGTCCGGCCACCACCACCTTGCGGCGGTCAAGGAGGTACGCCCTGCCGATCACAATGCCCGGAGACGCGACTATGCCCCTGTATGTTTTTTCCTGCATTATCTCTGTCCTGTTCCCTGTTTACCGGCTGCTTTCTACTGTCTACTGACACTGTACCCTGACCCTGACATTTACTCTTTTTCTCCGAACCGGTTCAGAAAAAGTTTTTCCAGACCTTCCGCAGCGAGATCTTCATCTTCGCCATTCACCTGTACTACGACCGTGCTCCCCTTGGCCGCGGCAAGCATCATGATCCCCATGATGCTCTTGCCGTCCACCTCGAGACCATCCTTGGCGAGTGTGATCCTGGAGACGTATGCGCTTGCGGAGTTCACGATCTGGGCCGCGGCCCGCGCATGGAGACCCAATTTATTCCGGATCAGCAACTCTTTTTTCTTCATACAATGACTCCTGCATACACCAGGGCAAGGCAGAACACCGCCAACCCCAGCATGAGTTTTATCGGAGAGCCGCCTCGCCGCAGAATCGCAACCAATGCCAGTACGACGGCAAGCCATAGCGCCATAAGCGGCAAAACGGGCAAGGCGTCTTTCGCATGGAATTCCGGCCTCCAGTCAGATGCCATCCCGATAATTCCCCCGAGGATGGTGAGCGTGATCACCTTAAACTGCTTTGCCATTTTCATAAAACTGAATTTAGCCATGAGTTCCACGGCATTGCCGCGGCTATTATATCCCCAGAACAGCATGGCGGCGCGGAGGCCAAGATGCCAGACATTATAAAAGATCAGAAACAGGAGCGGCGCCCACCAATACCCGGTCATGATCAGAGCAACAGCGCCGACGGCGGCAAGCGGCTTTAACGCGCCCCAGAAAAAGCTGTCGCCGAGCGCGCCCAGCGGCGCCATAAGCGCCGACTTCAAACCCACGACATCATTATCCACCAGCGAATTCAATGCCCGGTCCTCCTCCATTCTGACAACTGCCCCAAGAATGAAAGAAGCAAGGTATGGCTGGGTATTAAAATACTCCAGATGGCACCGCAGCCGCGCTTCATATTCTGCTCCGTCTGGATAGAGTTTTTTAAGAACCGGCTCGATCGCATATGCGAAACCAAGCGACTGCATTCGTTCAAAACTCCATGACGCCTGAAGCAGCAAAGACCTCCGAAAGACACCGAACAGGTCCAGACCGCTTATTTTATTGTGAATGCCATTCACGATATCTAGCCCCCAGCCATCCGCCGGCCGCAACAAGCAGAATCATAGTAAATGCCTGGGCATGAAAGAACTGCCCCGCCACTGCCGCGAGCAGAAAACCGATGATCAAAAAAAGGTCGATCATGTTCATTGACAGTTTACGCACAACCAGTGCAATCCCGATCAGCGGGAGAAGTTTCACGAACAGGGACATCGCCCGATGAATATTTTCAGGCAGCTGTTTGAACACGAAGACAGCCGCAACACCCAGGGGAAGAAACACAAGGTACAGGAAAACCGATTTCAAATAAAAGGCCAACAGTCCCGAAAGATGCGCCCTGACCAGCGCACGTCCGGATTCCTTACCCGAAGCGTCCATGACCGCGTCAACCAACCGCGAGTTCCAGTGTCTTACAACGTTGTCAGCCCTCATTGTCACCGGTACCATTGCCACGGTCAGAAGAATGCAGAACCCGATAAGGGGAAGCGCAGCGCCGGTTGTGCTTCCCATCGCTGCAATCGCCGTTGCCGATACAGCGCTGACCGTCGCATCAGCCGGCACGAAGGTTCCAACGGGCATATCCAGCACCCATATCAGTTCGAGAACCGCTCCAATGATGATACCCGCAGTCGGATCGCCAAGCATCCACCCCGTCAGGGGGCCGGCAACAATGGGTTGAGAGATCATGCACTGACCAACGGCAAGCCGGTCGAGCCCTATGATCGCGCCGAAAAAAGCGACGGCCGCAATCGTGAAAATCATATGCGTATCAAACATCGGCATCAGAAAACCTTGCGGTGAAAATCAGGACCAAAGCCGGCGCGTTTAAAGTTAACCGCTGTATTTTCTCCGCTTCCCTCTTGTCAAACATGACAGGCAATAAATACCTTTTCGAGCGATATCGGCCGCTGGGTTGGAACGGTCTGAATATCGACCTTAATACCCTTTGCGGCAAGCTGCTTTAGTGCTATCAGATCGGCGTCATCGACCGAAAGCACATCCATGAGTTTGTGTTTTCCCGGTACGTAGTGCATACCGCCGATATTAAGCGTACGGCACTCCAGTCCCGACGCCATCGCGCGCAGGACATCAGCGGGATTCGAGAACAAAAGGATGATCCGATCAGCATCGATCGCCGCTGCGCTCAACTGACCGCAAATCTCCTCAATACTGCCAATGCTGACCTTCAACCCTTGCGGCACGGAGAGCTCCATGATGGAGCGCTGGAAAGGATTCGACGCGACCCGGTCGTCGGCAACGAAAATTCGGGTTGCCTTCAGATAATTCACCCACCCCTCCACCACCTGCCCATGGATCAGGCGGTCATCGATACGGCTCAACACTATCATGTGAACCTACTTTTTCCCTTTCAGCATTTGGCTTGCGATCACAACGCTCTTCTGCGCCGCTTCCTGAACAAGTTTGGCAAGCTCGGGCAGCGTTTTTTCGTCACGGTGATTGGCAAACTTGATCATCATTGAAAGGTTGACCCCCGTAACCACCTCAATCGACTCGCCGAGAAAGGCAAGGGCGATATTGGAAGGGGTCCCGCCGAACATATCGGTAAAAAGCATGACGCCTTTTTTACGGTCTACCTTTTTAATCGCGGAATGGATCTCATCTCTGAGCATTTCCGGAGCACTCTCCTGCTTCACGCTGACCGACGCAACCGCATCAATCTTTCCTACGATCATCTCGGCGGCCTTTACCAGCTCGGCGCCCATGTCCTCGTGACATACCACCACAAGTCCGATCATGCTCGAATCTCCTTTCAATTTCAGTTTTGAGATTGCGTCAGTAAACAACCGCATTCCGCAATTGCCCTGGAATCAAATCAGGCCCCCATATCCCGGTGCTTGACCGTGACGTCATACCCGCTCTGCCTGAGGCGCTCCGCAATCATCTGCGAGACCGCGACTGACCGGTGCCTGCCGCCTGTGCATCCGAACCCGATCGTAAGATAGCTTTTCCCCTCTTGCCGATAGCGCGGCAGAAGGTACTCGAGAAAACCCTGGAGCCTGTCGAGGAACTCAGCGGAATCAGGCCGTGCCATGATGTACGCTCTGACCCCCGGGTTCTCCCCGCTCTGTTGCCGGAGTTCAGGAACAAAATGCGGGTTCGGCAGAAACCTCAGATCGAACAGAAGATCGAGATCGTAAGGGACCCCGAACTTATATCCAAAGGTGACCAGAGTGATCAGCATGGGCCTGCCCTCATCGCTCACTGCGTAGTGCCGTTCGATCGACTGACGTAGATCATGGACGGTGTAGTCCGAGGTATCGATGATCCGGTCGGCCTGCTTCTTGAGCTCGGCAAGTGCAGTTCGTTCCCGCCTGATGCCTTCCAACAACGATGTTGTTCCCCGAGCAAGAGGATGAGGTCTTCTTGTCTCGCTAAAACGCCGCACGATGGTTTGATCCGATGCATCCAGGAAAAGCATCTCAATCTCCCGGCCCTGAGACTTCAACTCTCCGTACAGGACCGGGAACTGTTCGGGAAAACCTCTTTCCCGGATGTCGATACCGATAGCGGAATGGACAGCCTCGTCCGAGCCCTGTGCGTAATCGACGAAGGCGGAAAGGAGCATAAGCGGGAGGTTGTCCACGCAGTAAAACCCCATATCCTCGAAGGCTTTCAACGTTGCACTCCGGCCTGAACCGGAAAGTCCCGTAACCACTACAAGGCGTGTTCGCTTCATCCGGCGAGCCTCTTTCTGAGCTTTCTGTCAAGATCCCGTGCGGTATAAATACCACTTTTCTTAAGCATCTGATTTCGTGCCGCCACTTCAATGAGCGTAGCCATGTTCCGTCCCGGTTTGACCGGCAGTTTCAAATAGGGCAGATTGACGCCAAGAATACGGTAGCGCCGCTCGCGCAAACCGACGAGGCTGTACTGCTGGCCTTTGCGCCACTCTTCCAGTTCTACCACCAGCCCGACCTTGCACACGTTGACAGTTGCCGATTCGCCGTACAGGTCACGGATGTTGACGATCCCCAATCCTCTGATCTGCAGCAGATCCGCGCCCATTTCCGTCGGTTTGCCGCTGATCTCATCATCCGTTTGCTCAAGGAGCACCATGTCATCGGCAGCCAGTTTGTGGCCTCGGAGCACCAGGTCAAGAGCTGCCTCGCTTTTGCCGACCGCACTTTCCCCGATGATAAGCGTACCGAGATCGAAAATCCGCACGAGAACACCGTGAATACCGATTTTCGGCAAAAGCTTCTCCGCAAGAAAACGGCGAAGATCCGGCAGGTTCCCGCTTTTCAGAACCGCTATTTTCGATTTTGCCGCTGCAGCAAGCAGCTCTTTACAGGCTGCATCGCAGCTTATCAGGATGCAAGCGGGTTTCTGTTTCATCAGAGCGCGGGCAATCCGGGCCCTCTCCCCTTCTGGCAGCGAGGACAGGTAAACAAACTGGCTCGGGCGGATATGCATAACGCTCGAGGCGTTCTCTTTCCCTGACCCCGGCGAGGAAAGCTCGGGAATCGTCATTCGCGGCGTCATAATCTCCCGGGAAAGACCTGAGCGTCCCGTGAGAACCTCCGCGCGTCCCGCCAGATCCTTCACCGTGAATTTCACTTTTTCGGCACAGCGTGAGGCTGTGGATATTTGCTGTCTTCTTGGCATATCAGTCTCTGCAGTTCCTGCCGATCGGGAGCCGTTCGCAGGCTTTCCCGGAGAGCGGGATTTCTGATAATCCGTGAGATCCGGGCCAGGACCTTCAAGTGATCTCCCGGCTTGTCATCGGGCGTAACGAGCAGGAAAAAAAGATGGACCGGCTTCCCGTCCATCGCCTGGAAGTCAACGCCCCTACTTGACCTGCCGAAGACAACGATCATGTCGGAGCACATGTGCAGTTTGCCGTGCGGGATCGCCACGCCATCGCCAATACCCGTGCTGCCGAGGGATTCACGTTCAAGCAAAATGTGGACAAGTTCTTCTTCGTCGATGACCCTGTTCCTGGATTTGAGCAATCGGGCAAACTCTCGGAGAACCCCTTGCTTGTCAATTGACTCAATCTCCTCAATGATCAGGTCATCCTGCAGTAAGGTCCGAAGCGCGGGTATCACGATATATCCTTACAACGCAGGTTCGATGAGCCCCACATTTCCGTCTTTCCTCTTGTAAATGACATTCACCTGGCCGCTGCCGGCGTTCGCAAAAATGAAGAATTCCTTATCCAGAAGCTCCATCTGCATCACGGCCTCTTCGGCCTGCATCGGTTTGAGATCAAAACGCTTGGTTTTTATGATCTGCGGGATACGGTCATCGGGATGAGACGACACCGTGGCCGCTGAAACAACCTCCGCCTTGTTGCTTTGATGCTTGTGGGCAACCAGCTTTTCCTTATATCTCCTGACCCTCCGCTCAAGCTTCGCCATAAGGAGGTCGATGGCCGAATACATCTCCTCGGTTTCTTCCGACGCCTGGATCAGCAGGCCGTTGGATTTGATAACCGCTTCTGCGATATGATGAACTTTTTTTACGACTGAAAGCGTAACGACCACCTGAATGGTACTCGGAAGATACTTTTCCAACCTGATGAGTTTCTCCGTCGCATACTGCTTGAGTGCTTCCGTCGCCTCAATGTGTCTTCCTATCACAACAACCTGCATATTTTCTCCTCCTTGACATAAAATTCCAAATGGTAAATCCCAAATTACAAATCCCCTAACAAAAAATATCCAAATGACAAGTTCTCATTTCCAAAGCATTTGCGATTTTGACTTGCTGCTTGGAATTTATTTGGAATTTGGTGATTGTTATTTTGTTGTGCTCCAATTATCCGAGCCTTTTACGTACACTGGTCGGCGGTATCCTGAGCTCCTCTCGGTATTTCGCCACCGTCCTTCTCGCGATATCGATACCGCTCGCTTTCAAAACATCGACGATCTGTTGGTCCTTGAGCGGCGTTTCCGGAGCTTCTTCCTTTATCATCTTCTGGATCGTGTCTTTGACGGTCAACGAGGATATCCCGGTCCCAGTCCCGGCGGAAAAACCGGTTGTAAAGAAGTACTTCAGCGGGAAAATGCCTTGCGGAGTGTGCATGTACTTGCTCGTCGTCACTCGGCTGATCGTGGATTCGTGCATACCGATATCTTCCGCCACGTCCTTGAGCACCATGGGCCTCAACTGCGCGATGCCGTGGTCCAGAAATTCGCGCTGAAATTTGACGATACTCTCGGCCACTTTGTAAATGGTTTTGTTTCGCTGCTCCATCCCCTTGATGAGCCACTGGGCCGAGCGCAGACGCTCTTCGACATACTCCTTGGTCACTTTGTCGATGGCCTCTTTCCGACTGAGCAGCTTGCGGTAGTAGGAATTGATGCGGACCCTCGGAAGCCCCTCGTCGTTGAGCTGCACCTCATAGCGGTCCTCGATCTTGATCACATAGACATCGGGGACCACATAGTTGGTATCGGAGGCGACGTAAGGCCTTCCGGGTTTCGGCTCTAGTTCGTGGATGATGAGCTGCGACGCCTCCATCACCTCCTGAGGCGTAACATTGAGCGCCTTTGCGATGTCCGGATATTTTCTCTTTTCCAGGTCCCCAAGATGGTGCTGAATGATCTTCGCGACGAGCGTATCCTGAAGGTCCAGCTGTCTTACCTGAATCAGCAGGCATTCCCTGAGGTCCCGCGCTCCGATACCCAGAGGATCGAACCCCTGTATCAGCTCGAGTGCCCGCTCCATCTCCCGCAGGGATAACCCGGACTGCTGCGCAAGTTCATCGAGTGTGGCGCGAAAATAACCGTCATCGTCGAGGTTGCCGATGATCCACTCTCCGCCTTTAACCAAGCCCGCATCCGACGTCGATAGGTGAAGCTGCCAGAGCAGATGGTCGCTCAGCGACGGAAGACGTGTCAGGGTCTGATCGTAGGAAGGCAGTTCCTTGTCATCAGCTTCGGCATTACCATAATCACGACCGTCTCCCATTTCATTGAGATATTCATCCCACTGGGGTCCGAGTTCGAGATCGCTCTTAAGCTCCTGGGTCCCTTCCTGCTCGGGCGCAACCTCGTTCCGTGTTTCCACGGCCGCTTGCAGCTCAGGGGCAGTCTCGCCTTCGTCTCCCGGCAGTTCCTCTTCGGACTCCTCGGAAGGCACCTCTTCCAGGACCGGATTTTCAATAAGTTCCTGAGAAACAGACTGTACCAGTTCGAGACGGGACAACTGCAACAGCTTGATAGCCTGCTGGAGCTGTGGCGTCATGATAAGTTTCTGTTGAAGTTTTAATTCAAGCCGTGCTTCCATAGTTAAACGCGGCAACCAAAAATCAGAATTCAACCGAGACGCAAATACCTTGCTTGCCTCTCATGGATGCCGCTTTCTGGCTGCTGACTTCGCTGCTCTCTTCAAAATTAATGGTTTTAAAAAGTCCGCCTGTCACCGTGAACGAATGAGAGATCAAATATTTTTAGTCTTCTAGCGAGTTCATTAAGGCTATTACAGCCGAAAATCCTCGCCCAGATATAATTGCCGTACCCGCGGGCTAGCCATGATCTCAGTTGCGCTTCCGGCCTCGATGATTTCCCCTTCGCTGATAATATATGCCCTATCGGTAATGGCAAGGGTCTCCCGAACATTGTGATCGGTAATCAGCACCCCAATTCCCTTGCTCTTCAGGAGCGAAATAATCCCCTGGATATCCTGGACCGCAAGAGGGTCTATTCCCGCAAAGGGCTCGTCCAGGAGAATGAACTTCGGCGATAACGTAAGAGCACGGGCGATCTCTACTCTTCGGCGCTCCCCTCCGGAAAGCGTATATGCCATGCTGGCGGCCAGGTGCGCAATCCCCAGTTCGTTCATCAACTGGTCCCGCCGTTCCCTGCGTTCGATACTTGAAAGATCCATGGTCTCAAGGACTGCCATCAGGTTATCCGCTACAGTCATTTTTCTGAAAACAGACGGTTCCTGGGGCAGATAGCCGATGCCGCTCTTCGCCCGCCGATACATCGGCATTGTTGTGATGTCCATGCCGTCAAGAAGCACCCTGCCCTGGTCCGGCCGGACAAGTCCGACAACCATGTAGAACGTCGTAGTCTTGCCCGCCCCGTTCGGTCCGAGGAGACCGACAATCTCTCCGTGCTTGACCTGCAAAGCTACACCCCGGACGATCTTTCTGCCTCGGTAGCTTTTCTCCAGTTTTATTGCCTCAAGGGCCTGCATGCCATCCATATCGGTTACTTTCTCTTTCTGTTCTCCTGCGCCTTGTCCTGGTAAATCATGACTTTTCCGCCTCCCTCAATAATGCTGCGGTCGTCTGCCATAAACAATGTTATTTTCTCTCCACCAAACTGGTTTTCGTTCTCGATGATGCGGGCATTTCCGGTAAGAACAATCGTATCCTTGCGACGGTCATACACTGCGCGATTTGAGAGTCCTACCCTGTCTTCTTTACGCACCTCAACGTTACCCTGCGCTTCAACTTCCCTGACATCTTTTGTCCCAACGTCATACAGCACGGTCATGACGTCCGACGAAAGTATCGTCCCCTCTTTTTTAAGGGTCACATTCCCGGTAAACGTCACCTTTTCGCCAAGTTGCTCCGCATCCAAGCGGTCGGCAGTAATAACCATGGGCTCCCGCTTGTTCTCGTCAGATCGCATATCATCGGGCGTCGCCGCAATGAGCACAAGAGATGCTGCCAATAGGAGGCTATTCCTGAAGTACGGCTTTGACATTGCTCCTGACCATAATCGTGCGCATATCAACATTCGCCGATATTCCCACCCCTTCGAGGTATATCTCGCTTCCGAGAAGCTTAAACGGATCAGCAGTCTGGACAACTCGCTCGCCAGCCTCCCATAAAAGCGAGTTTGTCGTCAGCAGATAGCCGTCGTTTGTAACAATCCTTACGTCACGAGTCACCCGTCGGAGTGAAGCGTGCCCGCTTGAAGTATCCATGGTTCCGGCATCACCAAACATCGTCGCCTCTCTGTTATCAGTGCCCTTAAACACAATTTTAATGTCGTGTAACTGTGCCTCCTTGTTCTCATACAGATCAGCACTCATGGCGTTCATGCGCCACGAGACCTGTCCGTTCTCAGACCGTGTGATTCTGAATCCGTCCATGCTCATGAGCAATCGCGCGCCGGGTGAAGGACGAGACAGGGAAGGCATGGTGATTTCTCTTCCTCGTAAAAGAAGGTAACCGCAGATGACAAATGCGGTAACAAGGAGAAGCGTGGCAAAGACTCTATAGAAGTTACCGTTGGACATCATAATTAGAGAATGAAAGATAGTATGGCGGCCTGCACGGCCGCCATATGCATAATTTATACCACAGGTTTATTCTTCTGTAAAGGCTTAAATCAAAACAGGAAGAAAGAGCGGGTACAGTCGTTACTTTCGGGAGCTGAGCTGAGCTTTAAGGATGGACAATTCCTTGTCCTTCTCCATTAATAGTCGCTCGAGTTGCGTATCGGATGATATATCGCGCACTACTGACTGGACAAAGCGTTTCCCCATAAGGGAAAGCATTACGGCGCTTATCTCAACAGAAACCATCGTGCCGTCGGCCTTCCTGAGTTCACCATACCTGACCGACCGTTTCCCTTCCTTGATCCCGTTGAAAATTTCCTGGGGCTTGGCGGGGTCAACGAAAAGCTCGAGCAGATTCTTATGCAGGAGGTCATACTTTACATGCCCGGTGAGGCGGGCCGCCTGTTCGTTCGCAAAAACGATGTCTCCATTTTCTGCAAGGACGAAAATAGATTCGCACGCGTTTTCAACGAGCGTCCGGTATCGTTCTTCCGACGCCCGAAGTTCTTCTGTTTTTTCGGCGACCCACTGCTCCAGCTCGGAATTCATTTTTCGCAACTCAACCTGCATTTGCTCGTTTTGAATCGTCGTGGAAAGGATACCCGAGAGCGTCGTGAAAAAATTAATATCTTCGTCGGTGAAGGTTTTCGCTTTGGAATAGAACACCTCCATGATCCCTACGAGTGCGCCGTTTGAATATACATAGAGCGGCAAGCAATAAAGAGACTGATAGCCGGCAAGGTCCAGGCCGGGAATCTCACGGAACCTCGCATCCGAATGTAATTCTTTGAGCGTGACTGGTTCAAGCCTCCTCCCGACCCATCCTTCAACCCCTTCCCCGAGAGGAATGCGGACGACGCCAACCGCAGACTCCAGCACGCCGTTCGTCGCCGCGAGCGCCAGCTCGTCCTTTCTTTTATCATAGAGGTAAATAAAGCAGGCATCAGCCTCCATGACCCTGGCGGTCGTGTCGGCTACATCTTTCAAACGGTCCGAGAACAGCCGGGGTGAATTCGCCTCATAATTCACATCATACACGCCAAGGAACTTGATAAACAGGTCGTCCTTGATATCGAGAAGTTCCTCCTGTTTCAAGCGCAATTCGAGATTGGCGTCCTCCAAGTGACGATAATGCGGGAGTATGGCGCTCCTATACAGGATGAATGACGCCAGCGGGATGAGGGGGGCCAGCGCAAAAACAAAGAACAAACCATACCTCATATCATTCAACAACAAGTACCCCACCGTTGCTCCCGTAAAAAACGCGGCAAGCATGATCAGCGCTAGCAAAAAAACCAAGCTGACCTTACTATGTTGAATACTACCCTGCAGCATTTTTTCCCCTCCGTAATCCTGCATACGATCATTGATGCCGAAGTATAAGGTTCTCCCCGGTACAGTAACAACGGTTTAAAAACAAAAACCCTCCCCACATAAGAACGTTGTCAAGAAATGACGACTGGACTGCGTACTATTTTTCAAACCTGACACCGTTAAGTATCCGATGTTGGTCATCCGTTATTTACGAGACGTACCAGGTCGGTCACCGCCTGGTCAAGTTGAACCGGGATATCAACAAGCACCCCCCGTTCTCGCAATTTCAGAAAAAGTTCTGTGAGAAGCGGCGGATCAATGTTAGACGCCTTCAACGCGTCAACCTGCAAAAAAATTTCCGACGGGGTCCCGGCAGTTATCACGCCATGTCCTTTGGCGAGCACATAGACGCGGTCGGCGAACCCCGCTACGAGGTTGAGGTCATGCGTGGACATGATAATCGTCATGCCTTCGTTATTACGTTTGTTCAACAGTGTTACCAGTTCTGTCCGTGACCGGGAGTCGAGTCCCTCGAACGGCTCATCAAGGATCAAAAGCTCCGGTCGCAACACCAGCGCTCCTGCAAGGGCCACTTTCCGCTTCTCACCACCGGAAAGATAATGGCATATTTTGTCACGCAGATGCGCTATCCCGAGTTCATCCATGACCTGATCCACCATGCGGCCGCTCTCCTCCTTTCCATATCCGTAATTGCGGGGAGAGAAAGAGATATCGTCCCTGACCGTGGGAGAAAGGATCTGATCATCCACGTTTTGGAGAAGCACGCCGATCCGCTCGCGAATGGTATTGTACTGCGCAGCAGGGTTTACGCCGAACACGGTGACCCTGCCCTCGTTCGGAGCAAGCAAGCCCAGAATGTGGTAGAGAAGCGTGGTTTTGCCTGAGCCGTTTCCACCGAGCACCACGACACGTTCCCCGCGGTTGACAACAAAATCAAGACCGCAGATATGGATCTCCGTTGTATCGGGATACACATGTTTGAGACAACTCACCCTGACCAGGCTTTCAGGTTGGCCTCTCTGGAGAAAACGCTGTGTGTTTATTATTTCCAAACGATCACCAGCATGAGCACAACGGTTCCGGCGCCGAGGGGAAGCCAATCCTGCCGCTGGAAGTGTACTGCGCCCTTCTCGGCCATGCTGCCGTTATAACCCCGGACCACCATGACCGCATAAAGGCGCGAGGCGCGCTCCACAGCCCTCACCATCAGCATACCAATGCCTTTTGAAATATTGGCGCTGTTTTTATACAGACTTCCAGGAGAAAAGCCGCCGCGCATCCTTATGGCCGCGGCAAAGCTGTCCATCATATCAAGGAGAATAAAAAGTGTCCGGTATGTCATAAACAGGCCCGCCGCCAGAATCTCGGGAAGCACCGCGCTAAACAGCGCAAATATCTTGGGATAGGGTGTACTCACGATGAGCATGAGCATGGCAAAGGAAGGCGTAATTGCCTTGACGATAAAGAGCGCTGCAAGCCAGGTTCCGCCTCTGAAACTGATCGCGTACAAAATCGCAAACAACGCGGCATACCACGACAGCCCCATAACTCGAAACCAGGGCAACCCCGCTGCCGCCGCCACGGCAAGCAGCACGCCGTATCCCGCTATAAGCGGATAAGGGTTTCGGGAGAGGACCGCCGCCGACACGACGAAGAACAGAAAGAGGAGTTTCGCGGCGGTTGAGGCTCTGTGAAAGGGACCTGATCCGCTTGCGGCCCAGTGATCAATCCTTGCGACATCTATCACGGCTCATTCCTCATGGCTACCTACCATCCTTTTCACGATGCAGCGCATGCGCAAGCAAGTCAGGCTTTACCTGAAAAATAAATTTTACCACGGCGCCGGTAATCGCTGCTTCTATGATCCAGCCGATACTCCCCAGCGAAACGATCATAATCGCAAAGGTCTGAACTGACACCCGCCCGCCCTGGTGCAGGCCATGTTCGCCGCCATGGCTGACAAGCTCCGGATCGATGTGAGATGCAGCTACGATGCCTATCAACGCCAGGGTCGTCATAATCAGTGTCAGGACAGTGGCGATTGCAGCGCTCCAGAACACCGGAATCCGTTTTTTGAACACGTAAAACAGGGTGTGCCCCAGGATCGCTTCTGAACCGAGGAGCAGTGTGTTGAGCCCGATCACGGTGATCCCGCCGTGCCCCATAAGGGCAAGCATAAGATTCGCGATAAACGCTGCCAGAAATCCAAGGGCCGGGCCAAGGAGAATGCCGGCAACGACCGACAGGTTGATGTGATAAGCCAGAGGAAGAATCTCGAGACTCATGGCCACGAGCATCACAGCGCTCACCGCTCCGAGGAGAGGAATTTTCTTCATCATATCCATTCCCCTGAGCCGGTACAGGCTGAAACCGACGGCAAACGCCATAATCATTAAGCCGAGTAACCAAACCCCGACAGGCAGAATACCGTCCGGGATGTGCATATGGGTCATGAGATGCCTTTCATGTCACAAAAACACAAATCAAAATAAACACCAATAGCTATATTTCTAATGGCTCGCTTGAGATTTCGCGCTTAGCAATTGGAATTTACTTTTTTGGTGACTGCTTGTCACCTTTCGTCTTTGTTCTCCCGCTTGATGAATAAAAATTTCCCATTGCCGCTTACGAAAACATTTACTCCCCAGCTGATAAGGCTTATGACGATCGCTCCGAAAAACGCGGCGCTGAATGACTCGATGACGAAACCCGGCACCACTGATGAAACGAGCATGAGCATGGCGGCATTGACCACCAGCGTAAAAAGCCCGAGGGTGAGAAGGTTGATCGGCAGGGTGAGGAGGAGGACCACCGGCCTGATCACTGCGTTCACAATGCCAAGTATCCCGGCGGCAATGATGCCCATTTCCATACTTTCTATTCTCACCCCGCGTATCACGGAACCTGCGACCACGAGCGCCAGCAGATTAACAGACCAGCGCAGAAGAAAACCGAGCATGCAACCTCCTTAGGCGAAAAAATATTACCATACTTTCACACTATTTGCAACCTCGCATATGGAAGGCGTTCGAAGAAACTCATTGACTTTGCGCAGCTTCTATGCTAAAAAAAATATACTACAGTATACCACAGTATGATCATTTTTTGAGTGAAAGGGCACTTCAAAAGCATGGGTATTGCAAAAAGAGCACAGGCCATTAAACCATCTCCGACCCTGGCTACCGCGGCGAAAGCCAAAGCCATGAAAGCGCAGGGGATCGATGTTGTTGACTTCGGCGTCGGCGAACCGGATTTCGACACCCCGGAAAACGTGAAGCAGGCAGGCATAATAGCGATCCAATCCGGGTTCACCAAATATACACCCGCGGGTGGCACGGACGAGTTGAAAGATGCGGTCATTGCAAAATTCAAAAAGGATAACGATCTTACCTATGAAAGATCCCAGGTACTCATCTCCTGCGGGGCAAAACACAGCCTTTATAATATTGCGGAGGCGCTCTTCGATCCGGGGGATGAGGTCATCATCCCCTCCCCCTACTGGGTCTCCTATCCCGACCAAGTACTCTTAAACGACGCAACCCCCGTCATTGTGGAAACCACGGAGGCGGAAGGATTCAAGCTTTCCGCGCAAAAGCTCGAAAAGGCCATCACGAAAAAAACCAAAGCGCTGATTTTAAACAGCCCCTCCAATCCCACCGGTCTTGCGTACGACAAAAAAACGCTTGTCGAGATAGCGGCAATAGCGGTGAAGCACCGTATCTATGTGATCTCCGATGAAATCTACGAAAAGCTGCTCTATGACGGGTTCACGCATTGCAGCATTGCTTCCCTCGGCCCGGAGATAAAAGACCTGACCCTTGTGGTGAACGGCGTGTCCAAATCACACGCCATGACGGGCTGGCGCATAGGCTACGCGGCCGGCCCCAAGGATGTCATCACCGCCATGGCGAACATCCAGAGCCAGAGCACCTCGAACCCCGCATCCATATCCCAGAAAGCCGCGCTCGAAGCGCTCACCGGCCCTCAGGACTTCATCGCGACTATGAACATCGAATTCGACAAGCGCAGAAAGTATATGGTGGAACGGCTGAATAAGATACCGGGGATGTCATGCCTGATGCCCGTCGGCGCATTCTACGCCTTCCCAAACATTTCGAAGCTCTTCGGCAGGTCCATCAACGGCAAGACGACAATCAAGAATTCGTCGGATTTTGCCGGATACCTGCTTGAAGAGTCAAAGGTAGCTCTCGTTTCCGGGGACGCCTTCGGCGCTGACTCGTATATCCGGCTTTCCTATGCCACGTCCATGGAAAATATTCGCAAAGGGCTTGACAGGATAGAAAAAGCAGTCGGCATGCTGAGATAATAGACAGAAGCAGAAGGCAGACGAGATACAACGGCTTTGGTTCAGTCTGACTTTTTCTTCCCTGTTTCCAACAAACCATACTTGAAGGGGGATTTTTTTATGATTATGAAAATCGTTATTGCCGTTTTAACAGTATTGCTCATCGCAACGCTCGGCGTCGCGGCCATGTTCTACCTCAACACCTACAAACCGATGGATGCGGACTATGCGAGGATGAAAGCGGGCATGCCGGAGCTGGACAAGGCTAAGACCGAACTTAAGAAATTAAAAGAAAAGGAAAGCAATCAAATAGCCCAAACAGCCTGGATGAAACCGGTGATCGACGCTCTGAGCGCTGGCCTGAGCGATGAAATAAAAACGGGGAAAGCTGAAGTCCTTGCGGCAGGCAATAAAGTCGTCGTGAACATCGCTGAACAGACGCTCTACCTGCCAGGAGCCTACACTTTTGCGCAAGAGAGCCCGCAGTTGCGCTCGAACCTCGCCGCACTGCTGAAGGAAAAGATACAGGACAAAGATATTTATATCGGCAACTCGACTAAGGCTGTGCCGGCCCAGATCAAGCGCAGAAAAAAAATACCCGGAAAAGACGCGAGAACGCTTGCCGCGGAGCGATCGGAGGCCCTCGTCAAAGATCTTGAAAAGAACGGTGTAAATCAGGACAGGCTCATTGCTGCTGCCTACTCCGCAAAAGAACTTGGCTTCGCGATTCAGATCAAAGGACATAAAACCATTATCATTATTGAAAACAAGCCAATGGTTTCCTCAGGAGCGGCGAAGCAGGAGGCCACTCCCGTCCCACAAGCCACAACAAAAACCGTTATTGATACGAAAAACACAGCGACCGCCCCGGCAACCTCATCGTCGCCTTTACCGAAGCCGATCCCGATTCAACCTGCGCAACCGAAAGCGCAATGAGCTTAGGTTGCCGCCAAAGATGGCTGTTCTGCCGGTGAGCCTTCAGAACTCTGCTGATAAGCAAAAAAGTCCCGAGCAAAATAATCGCTTGCATCTGCATTCAGATACCAGGGACAACGATGTAGCAACAGTCATCTTGGCAGGAAGCAGTGGATTGCAGGCAGGCAACGAATCATTTATGAGGTGATTAGGTGAAGGTATATTGCCAAGAAGCAGGGGAATATATCTCGGCGTTCAAAGTTCAACTTACAGAGCAATAACTTCAACGGACGAATGCAATCGTATACCCTGGAAAGACGAGCGCCATCATGAACCAGGCCTCATGGTTTTTGTGCGCTTCGTTGTTAAACGGGTTGCTGGTTCGCCCGCCCTGTCTCACCTTTTTTTGCTCAGGTATTCTATAAATTCAGACGCACGCTGCCGGGCCGCGCTATCCTGTTCCATTTCCACAAATTTCCGCGCATACTGCATCGCCAAGTCATACTTCCGCGCCTGCTCCAGCGCCAGGGCCGCGTTCCAATATCGAGCCGCAACATCCGGTTGTTGCTCGATGGCTTTTAAAAAATATTTAGTTGCTCCTTCGTAGTCTTTTTTGATCATCAACACCTGTCCCATAGTGTTAAGCGCCTGCGGCATATTAGGGTCTGAGGACAGTGCCGTTCGCGCATGCGCGGCCGCCTCTTCATACCTTCCTGTCTGCAGCAGAGCTATCGAGAGATTGTTCAGGAGGCTGGCATCATTGGGCGCGTGGCGCAGTCCGGTCTGCCATGCGGAAATGGAGTCCCCCATGCGATTCATCCTGAAATAAACCACGCCAATCTCCCGGAACAGGTCTCGCATCGGGACGCTGCCATCATCCCTCAAAGCAAGGACGGTATTGAATTCCCGGAGCGCCTCATCAAGACGGCCCACAGTTGAAAGCGCCTGGCCGTAATTCTCATGGGCACGACGCTTGTTCGGAGACGTTTTTGTTATGTCACCCCAAAGTGTAAGAAAATTATAATACACGCTGTTTCTCATATACGCGGTCGTCGTAAGGGCGCATATGATAAAAAAAGACAACATCAGAGTTGGGATAGAGAGTGCGAGTGTTTTTTCAATGACAGCTGTTCTCGCTGGTTTTATTGTTTTGTCTGCTTTCGTCTTTTTCATAGCGTTATTTTAGTATCCTTCACGGTTTGATGTCAATAAAAATTGTAACAAATCGGGTTTTCTCGAAGAACACGGTCTTTGGCCGCAGCCAAGGCAATGTGCAATTATTGTCTGACTGAGTTCGGAGAACATTACTTTATCCGCATCAGTTCCGTCCCCGGATAGTAGTGTGCCAGGATTGCGCGGAAATCATACCCCCTTTGGGCCATCTCCTTCGCCCCCCACTGACACAGCCCTACTCCATGTCCCATACCCCTGCCGGAAAACACCACCTCACCTTCCAGCAGTTCCAGTTCAAAAAAAACGCTCGGAATCACTGTATTGCCGATCGCAGCGCGAAGTGTTTCCGCGGGAACATTGGATGATGTCCCGTCCGCGGATCTGAACAAGACCTCTTTCACCCTTCCCGCCGGCGTGATGCTGCCTATGTTCAGCTCAGAGATATCGTTCACCGGGTATCCCAACCGCCTTAGGGTGTTTGCTACCTCCGGTACGCTGATCCGCTTTTCCCACAGCCCGTATTTTGAAATGGCCTGGCACTCGCAATCAACTCCCTTAAGATAAGGTTCGTCGATTCCCCAGAGCTCCGAAGCGTTTTCCGTATGTCCTCCGCAACTCGAATGAAAGAACGCGGGAATGACTTTTCCCCTATATGTGATGACGAGCCCTTTAGTCTCTCTCACAGCGCGTACGGCATTCGTCCGTTCTCCGCTCCTGCCCCCGTAAACCTGACTGCTTACCGTGGAGAGAATATGATAGGCGCGGTTTCCCGCCATTTGTTTTTGGTAGAGCGCATAAGTACGCGCCGCCACTGCCTGGGCTTTCAGGGCATCGGATTCCCAATCATGTGGAATCTCGGAAGCAATCACGCCTTTGAGATACTCCTCAAGGTCAAGATCATTCACCACAAGGAGCAGTCCGTTCTTTTTCTTTCTAAGTTCCACCCATCCCCGGTAACGCCTGCCGTTCACCTGGGTAAGGCCGTCAGTTGACCTGACACGCACCGCCTTGCTGTTGACAGAGGACGGTTTGAAGACCATTTCCCCCCCCCGACCGACGGTCGAGGTCCCTGTCTGCAATAACCCGGACGAGGCCTTAAGCGTAACAGACTGTTGATCATCGGAAATTGCAACACGAATACTTTCGGACGCGGCAGGCGATACAGAGAGCAGAAGAACCGACATGACGGTCATCAGTTGAATTATTATGAACATTTTTGGATTTTCTTTTCGTATCTGTCTCGCTCGCTGTAAATACACCCGCAGTATTGCTGCCGGTAAAGGCCCATGGCCTTTGATTCCACAATGCCCTCCCGCCAGCCTCTCCGGAAATCCTCATAATAGAGCTCCAGACCGTACTCCGACGCCATCTCCAGGCCAATCCCCTTGATCAGGTCGTGTTTCTGATACTTACTGTAGAGCAATGACGTCGTGAACACCCGGAACCCCTTCTCTTTTGCGGCGGCGCAAGCCGCAGCCAATCTCATCCGGTAACAGTGCTCGCACCGCTGTGTTCCCGTTCCAGCAATACGAAGGAGAAACTCGTCGAGATCGTAACCGTCTGCAAAATGGACCTCAAGTCCCACGCGGGATGAAAACTCCCTGACCGTTTCAAGGCGTTTTTTGTATTCCAGATACGGGTGGATGTTCGGATTATAAAAATACCCCGTCAACGCAAAACCCTCTTCTAGTAATCGAAAATAGGGATATACGGCGCACGGAGCGCAGCAGATATGAATAAATATATTCATCTTGACTAAACGGTATTGAGTGACGTGGCAAGTTTGCGTGTCAGCCGTGCAACGCGCTCTCGCAGGCGGTTTTCATCGCCTCTGGATAGTCACGTGGAGCCGTCCCGTCCTCCATTTTTTCCCTTCCGCCTGTCTTTACAGCAGCCTTTCCTGCGCCGACAAAGGACGTTTTTTGCCGAAGTATTCATAAGCAAGCCTTGTAGCCTGCCTGCCCCGGGGGGTCCGGTCGAGAAAGCCTTCCTGAATCAGAAACGGTTCGTACACATCCTCGAGGGTGTCCTTTTCCTCACTCAGCGCGGCGGCGAGAGTTTCAAGGCCGACCGGACCGCCTTCGAACTTTTCAATGATCGTCAGCAGAAGCCTCCGATCCATATGATCAAACCCTTTTTCATCGACTTCAAGCCGGCGCATGGAACTCTCGACAAGGGCCTTCGTGATCGCGCCGTCACCCTCTACCTGTGCGAAGTCCCTCACCCTGCGGAGTAATCGATTGGCTATCCTCGGCGTTCCCCGCGAACGGCGTGCTATTTCCTCACCTGCGGCCGTATCAATCTTGGTCCGCAACAAATCAGCCGACCGTTGTACAATAGTCCTCAGCTCTTCAGAAGAATAGAAGCTGAGCCGATCGATCACGCCGAAGCGGTCCCTGAGCGGCGAGGTCAACAGACCGGTCCTGGTCGTAGCTCCGACCAGCGTGAAGTGAGGCAGATCGAGTTTGATGGAGCGCGCTCCCGGACCCTGGCCGATGATAATATCAAGTTGAAAATCCTCCATTGCCGGATAGAGAATTTCTTCGACGACCCGGTTTAACCGGTGAATCTCGTCGATGAACAACACATCTCGTTCCTGAAGGTTCGTGAGAATGGCGGCCAGGTCGCCGGCGCGCTCGAGTACCGGTCCGGAGGTGGACCGGAGGTTCACTCCCAGTTCATGAGCAATAATATTAGCCAGAGTGGTTTTACCGAGCCCCGGCGGCCCGCAAAAGAGAACGTGGTCGAGCGCCTCACCCCTGCCTTTGGCCGCATCGATAAACACGCGAAGGTTCTCCTTGATCCGGTCCTGGCCCACAAAGTCTTCAAAACGGATAGGTCGGAGGCTCCGGTCAAGTTGAATGTCGTCGTCGTTTTGTTCAGGTTCTATGATTCGCATGGACAATGATTTACTCCAGAATTCAGGAGTCAGACACATGAATGTTTTCCCGGCGTTATCCTGAATTCCGGCCACCGGTTGCCTGCTCCAGTTTCCCTACCTCTTCATCAACACTTTCAGTGCTTCCCGTATCAGCTCTTCAACCGTCAACCCGGAACGGCCGTGTTTTACTTTCGAGAGCGCTTCCCCAGCTTGCAGCTTCTTGTATCCCAAATTTATGAGCGCCGACAGAACATCGTCGGCATCGGTATCAACAGCGGAAAACGGGACTCCCGGCACAGGCGCCAAAATGTAGTGCTTTACTTTATCCTTCAGTTCGAGGACCATCCGGGCCGCGGTCTTCTTGCCGATACCGGGAACAGAACTGAGTTTTTGATCATCGGAAGACTGAATCGCGGCGGCAATCTCATCAACCGAAAGGCTGGACAGTATCGTGAGGGCAAGCTTCGGTCCGATGCCGGAGACGCCGATGAGGAGCATGAACAAATCCTTTTCCGCCTCAGTCAAAAACCCGAAGAGGGAAAGTGAATCTTCACGCACATGAGTATGAATATGGAGGCAGACCTCCTCGCCGTCGTCAGGGATTCGGCGATACGTCGAGAGCGGTACGGAGACCTGATAGCCTACACCAGCGACATCAAGAACCAGATAATCGGCAACCTTGCGCCTGAGCCTGCCTGAAAGCCATGCAATCATCTCAGTATGCCTGCGTCCCGCGGCTGCCAATGCTCCTGAGACCGCTCACTCCTCTCCCGGACATGCGCAGGGATGTCGAGTTTTTGAGGATTTCCTTGAGCCTTGAGCAGTGAATATGGCAGATCGCGGCGGCAAGCGCATCTGCCGCATCTGCGGGATGAGGCACTTTGGGCAGGTCGAGCAAGGCCTTGACCATCATCTGCACCTGTTTTTTTTCAGCCTTACCGTTTCCCACCACTGCCTGCTTTACTTCGAGCGGGGCGTATTCGAACACGGGTAAACCTGCGTTCATTGCAGCGAGAATCGCTACACCCCGGGCATGTCCGAGTTTGAGGGCCGATTTGACATTCTTTGAGACAAACAAATCCTCAACCACAACGACCTGCGGCCGGTATTTGTCGATGACTTTTTCAAGTTCTTCATAGATCTTCTTGAGCCTCATGGGAAACGGCTGCTTTGCCGACGGGCTGATCCCACCCGATGCCACATGGAACAACTTGTGGTCCTCTTCCACGACAATCCCGTAGCCGCTTGTCAGTGTTCCCGGATCGATACCCAACACCCTCATAGTGTCCCCCACAAATAACCGAATAACAAAATTCAGATAACAATATCCAAATCCAAAATAAACAGCAAAATTCAATGATCCAAACGTTTGGATCATTGGAACGTTCCTCTTGATTTTTATACCGCTACTCCGCGTTCAGAATATCACCGGGAATGTCGAAGTTGGCATAAACGTTCTGCACGTCGTCATTGTCTTCCAGTGTCTCCACAAGACGCAGCATCTGATGGGCTTCCTTGCCTTCGAGCTTCACGTAGGTCTGCGGGATCATCGTGACCTCGGCGACTTCCAGAGGCATTCCCGCGTCTTCAAGTGCTTTCTTTACTTTTTCGAAATCGTTCAGCGTCGTCGTGATCACAAAATTATCATCCTCGACCTGCATGTCCTCAGCACCGGCGTCGAGAACCAGCGTCATGAGCCGGTCCTCTTCCGCCTTTGCGCGACTGACGACAAGATACCCTTTTTTATGAAACATCCAGGAAACGCAGCCTGCTTCGCCCATATTGCCGCCGGCCTTGCTGAAAATATTGCGGATCTCGGAAACAGTCCTGTTCCGGTTGTCCGTCATGGATTCGACAATGACCGCAACGCCGCCCGGGCCGTATCCTTCATAGGTTATTTCCTCGTATGAGACGCCCGGCAGCTCTCCCGTGCCTTTTTGGATCGCACGTTTGATATTTTCCGCGGGCAGGCTTATGGCTTTTGCCTTGGCCACCGCCGTCCTGAGTCGGGGGTTGCCGCTGGGATCGCCGCCGCCCAGCCTGGCCGCCACGGTTATTTCTTTCCCGATTTTCGTAAAACTTTTGCCGCGCTTTGCATCGGTCGCGGCTTTTTTATGCTTCGTAGTTGCCCATTTAGAATGACCTGACATGAACCCCCCTCACAATATAAATTTCAAATGACAAATTTCAAATCCCAAATAAATTTCAAACTTCAAAATTCAAACGTTCGGTCATTCGAATTTTGCCATTAGAGTTTATTTGTTATTTGATGCTTGGTATTTGGCGCGTACCGGTTACTGCTGTTCCGGTTCCATGTCTTCCCTGAGTTTTGTGAAGATCATCCGCCCCGCCGCGGTCTGGAGCACACTTGTGACTGCCACATCAATATTCTTATTGATATGCTTGCGGCCGTTTTCCACGACGATCATTGTGCCATCGTCAAGATATGCCACACCCTGGCCCGCTTCTTTGCCTTCTTTGAGCACGAACACCCGCATGCTCTCACCCGGCAATGCAACGGGTTTCACGGCATTCGACAAATCGTTTATATTCAGGACTTTGACACCCTGAAGCTCAGCGACTTTGTTCAAATTGAAATCGTTCGTGATAACTTTAGCGCCGATCTTCTTGGCCAGGGCGATCAGCTTACTGTCCACTTCACGGATCTTTGGAAAATCCTCCTCAGTGATCCGGACCTCCATGTGGTTCATTTTCTGGATACGATGCAGGATGTCGAGACCGCGCCGGCCCCGGGCCCGCTTCAGGGAGTCAGATGAATCGGCGATATGCTGGAGTTCGTGCAGGATAAACTGGGGGATAATAATGGTGCCATCGAGAAATTCGGTCTCGCACACATCCGCGATCCTGCCGTCGATGATCACGCTCGTATCCATGATTTTGATGTTTTCGTCCGCACCGCCCTTGAAGAGTTTTTTGATGTTCGCGGGATTGAACTTCTCACCCTCCCGGATACCGATGGTGATGCCGATATAGCCGAAGAAAGCATTCATGAGCAGAAGAATAAAATTAACGATGCTCCGTTCAAGCGGCACTAGTTTGAGCGGGGTCGCAATGATATTCGCGGACATCAGGCCGAGGATGAATCCCAGGATACCTCCGACAATAACCTTTAAGGAAACTCTTCGAAACAGGTATTCGGTAAAGATGATCAGTACCGTCACTCCGAAGCCAATGGCCATCCCCTCTATCCTGCTGACCTGGTCATAGAGTTGCGTGGAAACATAATATCCGAGCAGCATACCTAAAAAAACAAACACTATACGAATCAGGACAAGTCCCATGTTTTCCATCTCCCTTTAAAAAACGACAAAATACAAATAAAAATTTTCAAACTCAAATAAATTTTAACTACAAAAATAAAATATCAACTTTCAAAAAACGGCTGGCGCCTGATACTTTGGAGCTTGGAATTATTTGTTGTTTGGTGATTGAGATTTGGAGCTTATTTATTAATTGAGGTTATTCCGGACGTACAATAACATATAGGTCTTGTCCCTTCCTGCGAATAAGGAGCAGAAGCCTTTCCCTGGCCTTGATCTTTGGTGCGATTTTTTTATAATCTTCGAGCGATGCAATACTCTTTTGATTTATCTGGAGAATAATATCACCTGGCCTGATCCCGGCATCAGAGAGGCTTCCTCCTAACTCCACCTTTACGACCACAACACCCTTTTCTTTCTCCTCAAAACCAAAGCGATGCGCAAGCTCCGGGGTAAGCTCGCGTACGACCAACCCGGTAAGCGCGCCGCTCTCTTCGCCATTATTTTTCTCTTCCGATTCTTCTTCACGGGAAGAGACCTCGCCCAGTTTTTTGGGGAGTTCGGCGACAATCACCTCAACCTCTACTTCCTTCTTTTCCCTGAAAAGCTTTACTTTCACGGCCGTGGCTATCGGCGTTTGAGAAACCATGTTTCGGAGATTGCCCGTATCCTCAACCAGTTTGCCGTTGTATTGGAGAATCACGTCGCCTTGTTTGATCCCCGCCTTCTCAGCCGGACTGCCCTTCATCACACCACTCACAAGCGCGCCCTTCAGATCCTTGACGCCGAACTCGTCGGCAAGGTCGGAGGTAACCTCCTGAATGCTCACGCCGAGCCAGCCTCGCACCACTTTTTTGTATTTCAGAAGGCTGTCCATTACCTGCTTTGCCATGCTGCTCGGCACAGCAAAACCAATGCCCTGGTATCCTCCGGTCCTCGACAGAATGGCCGTGTTAACGCCGATCAGTTCTCCACGCACATTGATGAGCGCCCCCCCCGAGTTGCCTGGATTGATGGCGGCATCGGTCTGGATGAAATCCTCGTAGTCCGCAATGCCCACGTTTGCACGTCCCACGGCGCTTATCACTCCCATGGTCACGGTCTGGTTCAAGCCGAAGGGATTCCCGATAGCGAACACGGTCTCCCCCACTTTCAGCTTGTTGGAATCGCCCCAGGGGAGCGCGGTGAGTCCTTTGACATCGATCTTAATGACGGCAATATCGGTTTTCGGGTCCGCGCCGATAAGCTTAGCTTTGTAGTCCTTTTTATTGGAGAGTAGTACCGTGATCTCCTGCGCCTTCTCAATCACATGGTTATTTGTGACGATGTACCCATCTTCGGACACAATGACGCCGGACCCCAGGCTCTGCTCCTTATGTTCCTTAGGCACGCTGGGATGGGGGACCTGATCCCCGAAGAATCTCCTGAAGAACGGGTCGTCAAACAGATCAAGGGACATCTCGTCGCGGGCCTTGATCACCCTGGTCGTGGAAATATTCACTACCGACGGCGTTGCCACCGCGGCAACCTCGGATTGCGCATCGCTCAATTGCATCAGGATATCAACAGACTTCGACGATATCCGACTCCTGGCGGGCAGCTGATTTGTTATCTCGAGATGTGAAGACAGCACGAGACCCGCAAAAACACCGAGCACAAGAATAAACGTGAGTAAAATATAGAATCTTTTCTTCCTGATCATGCGTATGAACAACCTCCGGATGATGGTCATGCCGGGGCCATGCCCGGATAAATGCCCCCCTCTAGTGTTTATTTTCTTCATTCTACCAGAAAGAGATGAATCTTATCAAGCCCTTTTTATTATTGACAAAAAAGACTGATGACCTATAATATCGTCGTCTCGAACATCATCAGGAAAGGGAGGACTCTCGTTGCCACCCAAACGCCTTGCACAGAAACCCACCGCTGGTCATCTGGAAAAGCTGGACAAAAAATATATCTGGCATCCCTTCACTCAGATGAAAGAATGGGAAAAAGAACCCCAGATTACCATCGAGAGCGGCAAGGGAGTGCTCCTCACCGATATTAACGGCAAAAAATATATCGACGGGGTGTCCTCGCTCTGGGTCACAGTCCACGGACACCGCAAAAAAGAGATCGACCAGGCAATAGCAAAGCAGCTCAAAAAAATCGCCCACTCCACGCTGCTCGGGCTTTCGAATGTCCCGGCCGTTCTGCTCGCCGAAAAGCTCATCGCGCTCGCGCCGCCAGGGCTTACGAAGGTATTCTATTCCGACAGCGGCTCCACGGCCGTGGAGATCGCGCTCAAGATCGCATTCCAGTACTGGCAGCAGAAAGGGCCGGAGCATCAGCGAAAAACCGGATTCATTTCTCTTACCGACGCGTATCACGGCGATACCATCGGGTCCGTGAGCGTGGGAGGCATCGACCTCTTTCACACCATCTACAAGCCGCTGCTGTTCCAGACCCGCAAGATCGATTCACCCCACTGTTACCGCTGCGCCCATGGATTGACCTATCCGGATTGCAGAAAAACCTGCCTTATGTATGCCGAGAGAATAATACAGAAATATGCCTCAGTTACCGCGGCGCTTATCATCGAACCCCTTGTTCAGGGTGCCGCCGGAATGCTCATCCAGCCGCCGGGATATCTGAAGGGGATCAGGGAACTTTGCACGAACAATAATATTCTTTTGATCGCCGATGAAGTGGCAACAGGTTTCGGCAGGACCGGCAGGATGTTCGCCTGTGAGCACGAGCAGGTGTCACCCGATATTTTGTGCGCGGCAAAAGGGATCACCGGCGGATATCTCCCTCTTGCGGCGACGCTCGTTACCGATGAAATCTATCGCGGATTCCTCGGCGAGCACCAGGAGTTCAGGACCTTTTTCCACGGGCACACCTACACGGGGAACCCCCTGGCCTGCGCCGCAGCAATCGCCAACATCGACCTCTTCAAGAAAGACAAGACCCTGGCCCGGCTCCAGCCAAAGATAGCGTACCTCAAAAAAGAATTGGCGGGATTTTCAAAACTAAAACAGGTAGGCGAGATCAGGCAGAAAGGCTTCATGGTCGGCATCGAACTGGTAAAAAACCGGACGATGAGAACGCCCTACCCCGTCGAAGACAAGATAGGCGCGCGCGTAACGCTGGAATGCCGCAAGCGCGGCCTCATTATCCGTCCCCTTGGGAATGTGATCGTGCTCATGCCGCCGCTTTCGATAACAATGCGGGAGCTCAAGCAGATGCTTCAGATCGTATTTACCGCGATCCAATCGGTAACGGAACCCCGTTGAGCGGAATTATCGCGAATCCTTCTTGTCCGGGTCCGCTTCCGTAAGGGCATCGGATTTGGTCAAGTGTTCCATGGCTTCGTTAAATTCCTTCATTTTTTTTCCGGTTTTTCTCCCTTTTTCCGTGGCTTCCTCCTGAACAGCCTCGATTTTCCCGGTCGCCTGACTGAACAGATGGACCACATCCATTGCATGGGCATACAACACATAGATGGACACTCCCCATAAGATGACCACTCGTGTGATTTTTATGGATTTTTTGTGGTCTTCATCAAAAATTCCCAGTATGACAAATGAGAACACAGCGCTTACTACGACAATTACGGAGATCAAAAACCGGCTGCTAAAAAAAGAGCTTTCCTTGATCTCATTACTGGTTCTCTGCTCTTGCGCAATTGACGACGCGGGAACAACCGTTTTTGTTTCCGGCTGACCCTGCGCTTGTGGCTGTATTGTCGGTTTTTTCTGTTCTTCAACTTCACCACTGACTATTTTTGCCGATGCCCGGTATTGTTCGGGAATTGACTGAAGATCATCGGCAAGGGTGATCATGCCATCTTTGTCCGTATACTTATAAATAGCCGCGATACCATCGGATGTTGCCAGAAACCCGAGAACGACGGCAAGAACCAGTATGCAAAACGTCTTCATTTTCATCATTGCCCTCCTGAAGTTGCAGTCCGTGACCAATATGTTGATAAGACCACTTATACACGCTTTCGCGTTACAATACAAGTAGTTTGAGCAATTTTAAGTGAAATTTAAAATAGGGCGGGTTGCCAACCTATTATTATAATGTCTATTGAGTTCTCCAGTGCCTGACACATCCTTCTCCCAGCATTCATTTCATGATAATTTTCCGCCAACCTTGACAGTTCACGGATCTATGCTATATAATTATTCCATGAAACATTACCTCCTTCTTTTTGCGTTCGCAATCATCATGGTCCCATCCTTTGCAACAGCGGAAGAAAACTGCCGCGACTGCCACGGTCGGAAAGGCATGCCGGGTTCCATCGACCAACAGGCCTTTTTGCAATCAGCGCACGGCATTTTCCCCTGCACCAAATGCCACATCAACATCGCTTCATATCCCCACGGCAAGGTTGCAAAGGTGAAATGCGGCATCTGCCACTTCCTCGGCACAGACGGTGCGCCAACGGCAAAAGCGCAGGACTACAAGCTGAGCGTTCACAACCGCATCTCTCCCGTTGGGCAGAATGCGGCGCCGATTTGCCAGACCTGCCATGGGTCACACTATATTTATCCGGCTGGCGACAAACGTTCCGCCACCCGGAAACAAAATATCCCGGCGCTCTGTTCGAAATGCCACCCTGGCGAGTTCGAGGTTTACAGCAAAAGCGTTCACGGCGTCGAAACCCTTGACCGGAACAATGCAAATGCGCCCACCTGCTTTGATTGCCATCAGGAACACCTGGTCCCGCCGACGGGAGATGCGCAATGGATGCTGTCGCTGATCAAACAATGCGGAAACTGCCACCAGGAGCAGATTAAAACATACCGAAAAACCTACCACGGCAAGGTGACTCAGCTCGGATATACCACAATGGCGAAATGCTCGGACTGCCACGGGTCCCATGGTATCGCGCGCGTCGCCGAAAAAACGTCCATGCTTTCAGACCAGAACATCCTGTCCACCTGCAGGAAGTGCCACCCCAAGGCTACCATGGGCTTCACAAAATTCTACGCTCATGCCGAGGAGACGAACCGGACGAAATATCCCGTGATGTTTTATACCTTTGTTTTTATGACAACACTCCTGATCGGCACATTTGCCTTCTTTTTCACCCACACGTTCCTGTGGGCTTACCGTTCGCTAAAAGAGCGGATGAACAAGAAGGGAGGCGCATAAGATGGCACAGATACAACGGTTCAACGCATACCATCGCATCCTTCATGTTGTCATAGCGGTGAGTTTCATCGGTCTCGTGGCCTCAGGCATGCCGATCAAGTACGCCCAGGCGCCTTGGGCCGCCTGGCTCATGACGCTCCTGGGAGGATACCAGGGCGCGGCGCTCATTCATCGCATCTGCGCGGTCATCACCTTCGGCTATTTCGCCGCCCATATCGTCTTTGTTCTCTACGATATCGCCGTGGTCAGAAAGTTCAAGTTCAATCCCTTTGGACCGGAATCCATGGTCCCGTGGATCAAAGACATTAAGGACATGTACCACAATTTCCTCTGGTTCTTTGGAAAAGGACCGCGCCCTCAGTTCGACCGGTTCACCTACTGGGAAAAGTTCGATTATTGGGCCGTTTTCTGGGGCGTCGGGATGATCGGGGTGTCCGGGCTCTTTCTGTGGTTTCCTGAGTTTTTCGGACGGTTCTTCCCCGGCTGGGCTTTCAACGTGGCCACGGTCATCCATAGCGATGAGGCGCTTCTGGCTGCGGGTTTCATTTTCACGATCCACTATTTTAACACGCACTTGAGACCGGAGAAATTCCCCATGGACCCGGTCATCTTCACAGGAAGTCTCTCTCTCCACGAACTCCAGCACGAGAGGCCCCTCGAATACCAGCGCCTGGTGGAGGGAAATAAGCTCGAACAGTATCTGGTCGAACCGCAAAAAAACTGGATAACGGACGCCGGCATCATTTTCGGTTTCGCGATCGTATTGATCGGATTTTTGCTGCTCGTTATGATCCTTCTGGGTCAGTTCCTGTATTGACAAGCATGCGCGTGAGTTGTGAAGAACGTTTGCCACGGGTCCAGACGGAAAAGAAACCTGCTGCGGGGTTTACCGGAAAAAGCATAATCGGCCCTTATTTCAAGCATAGTGAAAAATAAAAACACCTCATAACTCCTCATGCCTGTTCCTGAGCACCGACGCGATAAAGCGCATCAAAACTTCATAATTCTGGCATATGGTATAAGGCAAAATCATGTCATTAGAACAGAGAGATCTCTTCATAAAGCACATCTTCTCGACGGTAGCGCCTCATGTCGACCTCCTGAGCAGCGGCTTCAGCTTCGGGTTTGACCACCTGTGGCGCAGGCAGACCGTTTCCCGGTCCGGGATCAGTGAAGGCGAACAGGTGCTGGACGTCTGCACCGGCACCGGAGAACTCGCCTTTCTGCTCGCTCAGCGGGTAGGTCCGCAGGGTTTGGTCACGGGAGCCGATTTCTGCGAAGAAATGCTCGGCCGCGCTAAAATCAAGTCGGGTAAACAGCATAAAAACCTGTCCTTCATTCTATCCGATGCGAAACAGCTTCCCTTCCCGGATAATACCTTCGACGCAGTCACGGTGGCATTCGGCATGAGAAATATTCCCGACACTTCGTTGGCCCTCATCGAAATTCAGCGAGTTTTGAAACCCCGGGGCAAGTTCGTCTGCCTTGAACTCACCAGGCCGGACAATTCCTGGTTCCGGGCCCTTTACGAATGGTACGTCTTTAAAGTGATGCCTTTCATCGGAGAGCTTGTCGTCAAGACAGCCGCTCCCTATCTCTACCTGCCCCGCTCCATCAATGCCTTCTACCCGCCCGACGAATTCAGGCACATAATCGCTGAAAGCGGATTTTCCAGCGTAACAGCTGACTCGCTGACCATGGGGATTGCGACCATATACCGGGCGATAAAACGTGGGTAAGGTCGAAGTACTGTGCGACGAAGACAAGACGATGCTTTCCGAGTTCAGCAGGCGCGCGCTCGAACACATAACCGGCCGGTCCCGAAATTCCCTGCAGCTCCCCTTTATCTCTGAATATATGAACGCGAATGTCATGAAGGAGTACGAAAAGGACAGGATCATCATAGAGCATGCCGCTTCTGCTTTTGCGGCTAATTTCGGAGTGAATGACCTGGATGTGGACGATATCTTTGAGCGGACGAAGACCGTAGACAGGACCTTTGTCAAAGGGCTCATGATCCCATCGCTGGCGATCAATGTAAGGTATGATGACATCGCGGTTATCAGAAAACAGCGGATCCGATGCCTTTCAAAAGCAGTCTTCGACCTGCTGCAAAACTGGGACGATTCGGTCTCATTCACGTCCAGGATACTTCAAACCTGGCCGGAACAGGAATTCAAGGCGGTCATGACCGAGATTCTCCATCTTTACAATCAGGAGACCAGGATGCTCAGTAAATCAGTCAATTTTTTAGGTCCTTTCAACAGGGCGCTCAACTTTTTTGCCGAACCCGTTTTTGAAGCCATGGAAGACGCTGCGGAAGAGCTGACCGCCGACTGCGCAGCGAGAATCTTCAGTGTGAAAAGCCATGCCTAAGCCGGATCTTCTTCTGCTCCATCCGCCAAGCGTATTCAAGTTCCGGGAACTGCCTCTTTTTTTCGGACCGGTGAGCGATGTCGTCCCATCCTCGTCAATTTTCGAGATTTACCCCATCGGCTTCCTCACCATTTCAGAGTACCTCACCAGGCATGGCATGTCCGTTCGGATCATCAACCTGGCACTCAGAATGCTGAAAAGCCCGTCCTTTGACGCTGAACAGTATGTGAAAAATCTGGATGCCGCCGCCTTCGGCATCGATCTCCACTGGCTGCCCCATGTAGACGGCAGTCTGAGCCTCGCCGAACTGGTGAAGAAACACCATCCCGACAAACCGGTCATTCTGGGCGGTCTCAGCGCAACCTATTACCGGGAAGAGATCATGCGCGACTACCCTTTCGTGGACTTCATCGTATATGGCGACTCAACCGAAGAACCGCTCCGGCAGCTTCTGGAAACGATCAAGTCCGGAGGGGGGTATGAGAATGTTCCGAACCTTGCCTGGCGGGACCGGAACAACCGCGTCGTGGTGAACGAGCTGTCCTTCAGCCCCGCAACCCTCGATTACGTCGATTTCGACTATCCCCATCTCCTCAAGATGGCTGTCAAGTACCGGGACCCGTCAGGCTACATCCCGTTCCAATACTGGCTCGATTACCCCGTCTCTGCCGTCTTTTCCGTCCGCGGCTGCAACCACAATTGCGGTACCTGCGGAGGCTCCCTCTCGGCCTTCAACAAAGTCTGCATGAGGCCCCACGCCTGTTTCCGTTCGCCTGAGCGTGTGGCGGATGACATCCGCAGGATCGCGGACTATACGGGAGCTCCCGTTATCGTCCTCGGCGACTTGCTCATGGCTGGGAGGGAGTACGCCGACAGGTTCCTCGACGCCGTCAGCATCGCATCAAAAACGAGATCTGCATCGAGTTTTTCACACCTCCTCCTGCCGATTTTCTCCGGAAGGCCGCAGACTCCCTGTCAACCTTTAATGTCGAAATGTCTCCTGAGTCCCATGACGTTAAGGTCAGGAGGACCTTCGGGAAGAACTACGACAACAAGGCGCTGGAAGGCATGATCGAGACACTCATCAGCGTCGGATGCAAGCGCATTGATCTCTTTTTCATGGTCGGACTTCCTCATCAGACCTATGCGTCGGTCATGGATACGGTCGCGTACTGTGGAGAACTCCTGGCAAGGTTCGGCGGCAACGGAAAAACAGGCAGGGTGCTCCCCCTGCTGGCCCCTCTCGCACCGTTCATCGACCCCGGCAGCGGTATCTTCGAGGATCCGGAGAAATACGGTTACCGGTTATTCTACAAGACCTTGAAAGAACACCGGCAAGCCATGCTTATGCCGAGCTGGAAATATACGCTGAATTATGAGACAAAATGGATGTCGCGGGATGAGATCATAAAAGCCACTTACGATGGGGCGCTTGCGCTGCTCGCGATAAAGGAACGCTCTGGCGCTATCGGGGAGAAGAATGCGGCACGGGTCAGGGACCACCTCCAGCGCGCAATACGATTGAATGAGAAAATTACAGATCCGGGAAATATCAACGATGCCTTGCGCGAAGAAATCTTCAGTCTGAACACTCTGGACTCAGTCTGCGGCAAACATGAGCTCGACTGGTCCATCAAAGGGTGGAAGATCAACGTGCCGAACATAGTAATGCTGCTGTTAAAACCATCGAAAAAAGACCTCTGCAAGCCGCTCCCGCCCTTCATGGGCAATGAGCGGTTCCGTAAATTGCCGGACTGATCGGCACGTCTTATCCTTACAACTTGAGCACCATTTTAAAAAACCTGTTCATCATAAGACCGGCGGCGGCGCCGAGCATGGATCCGAAACCCGCCAGGAATCCCATGACGAGGGCAAGGACAAGTGCCACGGCGAAAAAGTTTTGCCCACATGCTGGTCCGAACATCTTGGTCACATCCTTGGCCGCTGCGTCCCACCAGGTCCCCTGCAGGGAACCGGAGAAAAAAATATCCATGGACAGCGCAGTGCCAAGCGTAAGCAGCGCGCCGATCGCCGCGCCGATGATGACCGCCTTTTTGAGTCCTGCATCGCTCATCGTATTTTCTTCCCCAGAGTTTTGCGTTTTATTCCGCAATCCGCAATTATTTCAATATTTCCCCGGTCTTGCGCGACCACAGGAGCAGGTCGAGGTGGTCCATGTCGATGCCGATCTGTCGCGCGAACCACTCAAGTCGCTTCTCGATCGCAAGATAGCCCGCGCGCGTGGCAGGACGCATTCGTTCGCTGATCACGCCCATCTCGTGGAGACTGTTCAAGATGTGCTTGTCCAGAATAGCGTATCCGGAGAAACCGATGTTGCGGAGGAAATGGCTCGCCTCTTTATACCCCAGTCCTTTGATCCCCTTGTTTTGCGCGAAGAAATCACGGCGGGCCTCCGGACTGTCGAACGACTCGATCAGTTTTTTCAGCTTCATTCCGCAGGCGTCTTTCAGGTACTCCCTCGTATGAACGATGTACGACGGCCGAAGGCGCCAAAACCGGACACGGTGCAGCCGTGCTCGCTCCTGAAGTTCCCGCTCTTCGCCGCTTCTCAGAATATCACGAAGCGCTTCCACGGTGCGCGCACCCATCTTGGCGCTGCTGCCCGCGGTCAGGATGCAGTAGCAAAGCTCTTCGAAGATCGCCCGGTCCCCTTTTTCATAGGCCTTGCGGAACTCGGCAAGCCGTTTAACGATCAGCGGTTTTTTCGCATGATAGTCCCGTCTCAGCTCATCAATGAGTTCTTTTCCAGGCAAGATAGCCGCCCTTCAGGTTAAAGAGGTTTTTGTAGCCCATGCCCATCAGCCGCTTGATGGCCCAGATGCTCCGGTTGCCGCTTTGACAGTACACCACGAGCTCCTTGTCCTTTTTGAGCTTTTTGATCTTGTCGCCGATATCCGAAAGCGGCACGTGAAGCGCGCCCGGGATATGGCCCCTCTCGTACTCCTTGTTCGTGCGTACGTCAAGGATCATCATGCCCTTTTTCAGGTCCAGTTCCTTCGGTGTAAGCTGCTTGATCCCCAAACGACCCAGAAAACCGAAGAGTTTGAAAATGAGATAAATCGCCATGATGCTGACCAGTATCGTTGATGCTGTATCCAAGATAACCCCCTTAAATTAAGTACAAACAACTGTACTCTGCACCCTAAGCTATGAACTCCGAACTGTTGTTATCGCCGCCGGCAGCTCGATTATGAACCGTGCGCCGCGGGGATCATTCCGTGATACGCTGATGCTGCCGCCGTGGTCTTTGATGATCCTGAGCACAATTGCGAGCCCCAGTCCGCTCTTTGCTTTTTTTCGGGAGAACTCCGGATCGAAGAGCTTCGGCACATCCTCAGCCGCTATTCCCGGCCCCTCGTCGGCAACATCGATACGCACCATGCCGGATGCGGTTTTCTGTGCCGAAACAACGAGTTTTCCTGTGCCGCCCATGGCTTCAACGGCGTTTTCAAAAAGATTGATGAAGACCCGTTTAATCTGCTCGCGATCGAGCAGCACTTCGGGCAAATCAGGCGAGAGCTCCTTCACAAACACAATGTCCCTGTGCGCGCCGCCGTACAGCTGGAGTACGCTCTCGATCACCGGCGCCAGGGGCTGAAGCGTCGGATTCGAGTTCGGCATACGCGCAAAATTAGCGAATTCGTCAACGAGCTTCCGCAGGCCGTCGGCTTCCTGTACGATCGTCAAGCTGCACTCGTCGAAAACCGCATCGAAATCAGCGGCTCCCTCGGCGTGCTTTTTGCGCAGCCGCTCTGCGGAGAGCTTGATTGGCGTGAGCGGATTTTTGAACTCGTGCGCAATCCTCCTCGCCACATCCTGCCAGGTCTCGGCCTTTTTTGCGCGCAGCAGTTCCGTGAGGTCGTCGAAGGTGACGGTCGTCCCTATAGGCGTACCATTGCCGTCCCTGAGCGTGGAAATGCGCATCCGGAGGGTCAGGATCCGTCCCCGTACGTTGAGCGACAACTCCTCCTCCGCCCGTCCCTGCCCGTCCTCAAGCCTGCGAAACAGGTTGCGGATCGGGTCCAGCTCGATAAACCCGAAGGCCTCGTCATATCGTTTGCCGAGCGCATCCTTTTCCAGAATACCGAGGATTTCCGACGCCGATCGGTTTACCGTCGTGATCCTGCCCCCGCGGTCAATGGACACAACCCCGGTCTCTATGTTCGACAGGATCGTCTTCTTGTAGTTGACCTCCTGTTCCAGTTGCTCACGTGAACGCTGAAGATCATGAGTCATTTTATTAAATGAATCGATGAGCACCCCCACCTCATCGTCCGACGTTTCGTCGATCCGGTAATCGAACCTGCCCGCAGCCACGGCCGCTGTCCCCTCGGCCAGTTTTCTGATCGGCACCGTTATGCCGGCGGCCACGCGCAGCGCCACCCAGATCGCAGCGAGGAGGAGCGCCAGTGTGACCGAAAGGAACCCAAGCCGGTACGATAGCTTAATGGGCTCCTTGCCGCTTAACGCCGACCGGTACTGCGCATAGCCTTCGCGGATATTATCAGCTTTCGCGGCCAGTCTCTGGGGAATATAAAAACTGACGGCCACTGCGGCAATGACCCTCTTTTCCTCCCCAGGTGCGGAGAGTTCGTGGAGGGGGACGACCGCCCGCATGATATCTCCCTTTTTCGCCAGCACCGTCACCTCTGACGCATCCTGTCCGGCAAAAGCCCTGGCCACGAGGTCAGTCGGCGTCGGGGAAAATGTTTTCGCCGGGTACTGGCTCGTCACAACGACCACGGCCCGCTGGCGGGGGGAGGTGAAAAGTTCCACAGAACCAAGGCCGTACTCGGCCGCCTTCCTGGCCAGATAGTTTTTAAGGACCTGGTTTTCGAACTGGGGCAATAGCCTGGCATCGGTCATCTGGGTGCTGATCTGCTTGCCGAAAGCAAACGACTCCTGTTCAAGACGGTCGTAGTACTCCTGGGCGACCGATACGGAATCCTTCAGTGAGTTCTCTATCCTGAGACTGAACAGCCGCTCGATGCTTCGGGTAAACATTCCACTCCCGATCAGAAAAAGGAGTATGGGGGGAATAAATGAAAGGCTGACAAAGGCAAAAACCAATTTCGTCCTGAACCGTGCCCCCAGTACGCCGTGTCTCCGCTCCATCCATAGCTTCCAGAGGCTCTTGGCCATCATAAAAATGACCGCTGCCAGGAGGAGAAAATTCGCATTGATGAGGATCAGGATCAGGATATTATCGGACAGAGGACCTTCAAAACCCCTGTACTGAAGCTGGAGCACTATGGCAAGCGCGGTAAGGAGGAGAAACGAAAGGAGGAAGAGCACACCCCTCCACCCACTCTTACTCTCTTTTGTTTCGGGCGTCATGATGACGGCAGAATACCAAAAAGCCCCTCCAAAAGCAAGGTCTGGTTTTGCTTAAGGATCCATTTATTCTCTTGACAAACAAGAGGTTTCTCGTATATCTTTAGAAAAATTGTGAGCAGCAAAAACCCTCTCCATCGTCTGCGGCGATGTGGTGCAAGTTTGAGTGGGCGGGTAAAAACGCCAAAAGAAGAGACAAGTCAGGAGGCAGGAATGACCAGACGGCTGCAGGCCCTCACGCAAACAGGAGGTATTGTTCTCATCCTCACGTTCCTTCCCAGTTGCGCGCATTTTCAGGAGCATAAGGAGCCTGTCGTGCTGCAGCAGGATCACCCTGGAGCAGAACTAGCCACGAAGGAAACGGACTCATCCAGCGCACAAGCGCCGGCTGACGCGTTGCCACAAGAAAGCGCACCTGCAGCCGAAACCGAACCGTTGCCCTTAACGGAACCGTCCACATCCTATATGATCAACAAGGGTGACACGCTTTGGGACATTGCACATACCTATTTAAAAGATCCCTTCCTCTGGCCATTCATCTGGAAAGCGAACCCGTCCATCACAAACCCGGATTTGATTTTCGCTGGAAATAAACTGGCCATCCCCGGTCTGGCTCCAATCGAGCGGGCCATGAAAACTGAGACCGCGCCGGAAACTCCGCTTGTCGAGAAACACGCCGCTGTTGAAGAACCGGTACAACCCCGTGAAATAAGACAGCGAGAAGGCATTGCGGCAGCCGGCGTTATCCACCCAAAACCAATCCAATCAGCCGCGTCTGCCGGCGAAGAAACGACACCGGCGGAGAAGAACAGGATCATCATGCCTGAGGAGCGGATTCTTCCTATTATTGATAAATACGCCATGCTCAGCATGGGGTTTGTGAATGGGGAAGAGACTCAAGATGTCGTCGTTGGAGGTCTGGAAAAGGGGAAAACCGCTTTCGGTTATGACGATATTGTGTATGTCTCAATACGGGGAGGGGAAAATATCAGCATCGGGGACAAGTATCTCATTTTCACCCCTCTGCAAAAGGTTACGCACCCCAAAACAGGCAAGAGCTTCGGGAAGCTTATCAAGGGCCTCGGCATTCTCCAGATCACGGCCAAAAATCCGAAAGTCAATGTGCTCACCGCACGGATCACGCTCTCTTTCGACGTAATAGCAAAAGGCAGCATGTTGACCCCTTATCAGGAACCGGTGCCCGTCTATCCCTCTTCGCAAAAGAAGTCAAAGGACATCTCGGGTTATATTCTCGAGGTTACGGACAAACGCACCATCAATGCCCAGACAGATGTCGTATACCTGGACAAGGGCACAGCGGACGGCGTTGAACCAGGCGACCAATTTCTCGTATATGGTGAACCGGACACGCGCGGTTTTCCGAAGGAAGTTATCGGAGAGGTACAGGTTCTCCTTGTGAAAGAACATACTGCAACGGCAGTTGTTCGCAAAAGCACCGAAGTCATCAGCAAAGGCAATGTTGTTGCTTACAAGAACTAAAGGCAGGGAAACAATTCGTCTATTTTATTCCGGGCGATGCACTCGGATCAAAGGGATTCATTCTAACGGCAAACGAGAACAGGTAGGGGTAGTCCTGCTTCAGATGCTTCATATAGGCTAGCCATTCAACGACAAGAATCGCATAAGCCCTCTTGATATCACCAGCGATATGACTTTCGTCCGCCTTCGGCAGATTTTGGAGATCATCGCGCACTGCCAGTTCCTCTGACAAATGGAAAACCGCCCACAGGAGTTCGGTAAAGGTCTCGTGTTCGAGCAGGTTTGGATTCTCGAGCAACCCGAGAAGAAAACCGCGTTTCTCCTGCAAAAAGGTCTTAAGCCCCTCCAGGTCGCTCCGCGTAGCGTGTATCTGGTACTCGTAGCCCCGTACCCGCCGCCGGGCAACGTCGGCAAAATGCGGGTCCGACCACTCGCCGTTCACCAGAAGCTCTCCCCTGATTTTTTCGGTGTTTTGATCAAAATCCGCGAACGACTTGAGCAGTGTGCCCCCGACCTCGCTGAAGAACGTGCCGATGACCATGTTCAGCTTATTCAGCATCATAAGCTTCTCGCGTACATTCAGCATTTGATTCAGAATCAGGGTGACCAGCAGGATCTGAATGGGAATGAAGGCGAGATCCTGGAATAGATAAAAAAACGTATCGCGCGTTGAATGGAATATCCGGATTTGTATAACGTATAGAATGGCCGACGCAGCTACCAGCACGCAGCCCAATACGATCTGCCACTTGACGCGATTCATTCCTCTACTCCTTACGGTGCGTGCGCAATCATGTTGTTGTCGCAGAATACCGGAAATCGGCAAGCTGGGCGGTCCGCAGTCCGCCCCGCTTGCCGATTTCCTTACCTTAAAAAAAGGAAAAAACCGTTGAAGAAATAGAGCAGGCCAAAGCAACCGGCCGCCATCCCGAGGAACCAGAACAGCTTCCTTTTCATCAAAGCGGCAATGGACGAGAGCAGAATGGCGATCTGGAGAAACATTGCGGCCAGTCCGAAGGCTCCGGAATGCTTCTGCGCATCATCACGTATTTTCTCAAGGTCCTCCGCCTTTTTCTTTATCTCGGCCTTTTCATCGTCGTACTTTTTTATCTTCTGTCCATACCCGTCGATCTTCTTCTCATACTCCGCATTCAAGGCACGCGACGGACCTTTCGCGGCCTTGATATCCATTTCGAACTTTTCCTTCTGGAGTTCATACACATATCCTTTGATGCTTTTGGACTGAAAATAGGACCACTGGTCCGAAGCCTGCGCCTGAGACATGATCGCCCGCGATCCGTAGCCGCCGCCCTTGAGCGTCGAGAGCGTTGCGCATACGGCGAAGATGATCGTCGTGAGCGCGAGATAGTTGAGCCATGGTTCTTTCTTTTCCTCTGCCATAACAATCCCCCTGATATCGATGAATTTTTGTTTTAGCGGCCATATCCTACCGAAAATTACTGAATTAGTCAATACCATCGTAACACTCACGACAATCAGGAGCGCAAGGGGTCTTGAGAGAAGTTGCTACGGACTGAATTGCGGAAGGAGAAAAGGTCCCAACCAGTCGCTATTGAGAAAAAAGCTTGCAGCGCGGTTATTTAACCCTGTTTTTTCCTGCTTGCTTCGCCGCATACAGGGCCTCATCGGCCTTATTTATCACAGACTCCATGCTGGTGTCCTGGGGACCAAATTCCGCCACGCCGATGCTTACGGTTATTTTCCGGTCTCCTACGGCGGGGAATTTATATGTCTCCACGGACGCCCTCATTCTTTCCGCAAAAACCGTCACTCCGTTCAAGTTGTTGTCAGTCAGGCGAACTACAAACTCATCTCCACCGTAGCGTGCCGCAATATCACAGGACCGAAGCCGCACCCGAAGAATGTTCCCAAGCGCCTTCAACACGCCGTCGCCCGCGAGGTGGCCGAGGGTATCGTTGATGATCTTGAAGTCGTCTATATCAATCATGACAACGAAGAAGCCCCTGTTATATCGCTTCGCGGCCGCCACGTCATTGTCGATGACCGTCTTGAGATACCGCCGGTTGTAGAGACCGGTCAGCGGGTCCATAACTGACTGTTCAAAAAGGCTGTCCATGTCCGACTTGAGTCTCTTCCTGACCCCGCTTCTTCTGAGTGTGGAATTGATGCGGGACAGCATTTCACTGGGGTTGACCGGTTTGATAAGATAGTCATCTGCCCCGGCATCGATCGCCTGTATCCTGGTCTCCATGTGTGAAATGATCGAACTGATGATGACGGGAATTTCCTTCAGCTCCGGGTTTATCTTCAAACCCGCGAGAAGCTCGAAACCATCAATATGGGAAATGCTGAGGTCCAGCAAAATCAGATCAGGATGGTTCTTTACGGCAAGATCGAGGGCATTCCCGCCATCCCGCGAAACGAGCGTATCATAGCCCTTGGATCGGAGCAGCAGCTCGTAACCGCTTTGTGTTTTCACATCGTCTTCTATGATGAAGATGAGGCTCTTTTTAGTGTTCGCCGTCTCGGATATGAGCGGAGAAACGAATGGGACCCGCTCATTATTCGATCGCACCCGGTCCTGAAGTTTTTTCAGCTTTACCAGGGACTGAACTCGGGCGAGAAGCTCTATCCGGTCGACGGGTTTGCCGAGAAAATCATCCACGCCGGCATTATGCCCTTTTTCCTTGTCCGACTGTCTGTTGAGGGGGAACAGAAGAACGATCGGGATGATGCACGTTTCCGGCTCTCCCTTGAGCCTCCTCGTCATCTCGTAGACATCCATGCCCGGAAGAACGCTGTTGAGGAGAATCAGGTCCGGCAGGAACGTTTTTGCCTTCTCAACCGCGTTGCCGCCGTTGTCGGAGGATTCCAGTTCATACTCCCGGTCGCCCAGGATACCCGAGAGAATCGTGACCTGCAGCGGGTCGTCATCGGCTATGAGGATTTTCGGTCTTTTCCGCTGGCCATCCATCTGTTGCTTCTCCTCACAGGATCGCATTACAGCATACCGAGTAGTCGATAAGGAAAAGACTCTTAACGCTCCTGGCCAGGCTCTCCGGAGGCATAATCAACGCCTCATGAGAAACCAGGGCCACAATAATTCAAGTATATCACATTTTTCATGTGAACAATGTTCTTATTGTGAGGGAGGGAGGGAGGGAGCGCTCACCCCTTCAGCTTCTCGTATATTTCCCCGAATTGCGAGGCCGTCTCCCTGAATGCCCGCAGGATCTGCGGGTCGAAATGAAGAGGCATGGTCCTTCCATCACCCTCGGTGAGGATCCGGCGCGTCGTATCATGGTCGAAGCCCGGTTTGTATACCCGCCTATTTCTCAGGGCGTCATACTGGTCCGCTATATTCAATATTCTGCCTTCCAAAGGTATCTGGTCTCCCTGCACTCCATTGGGATAACCGCTCCCGTCCCATCGTTCGTGATGGGACAAGGCGGCGTTTTTCGCCAAAGTTAGCCTCACGTGATCACCCAGTATCTTCGCCCCATAGAGGGTGTGTTTCTTGATTTCGTCGAATTCCGGCGGATCGAGCTTACCCGGCTTCTTGAGGATCCGTGGATCGACATGGATTTTCCCCACATCATGCAGCGTGGCCTGTATGCGGAGAATCCCGACGAACTTATCCGGCATAGTGAGTTGCCGGGCGATCACGGCGCAATACTCTCCAACGCGTAGAATATGATTTCCCGTATCTTCGTCATTCGCTTCTGCCGCCCGCGCAAGGGAGTAAACCAGGTAGTCGAAAGCATGCTCCGTCTCCCTCACCTGGCCGGCTAGGGATTTCAAGAACAGGCTTTGCATAACAAGGCTGTTCATTACCTCAGCATCAAAGCGGGAAATAAGTTTTCCGTAATTCAATCCAAATATACAGAACATCCCGCTCATAAAGCAGACCATGTTCGACACCCTGATGGAACGAGATTTCAAAAATTCAATAAACAATTCATATTCCGAGCTTGCAATATCCTCCTCATTATAATAAAAGATTTGCGCATTGTCGTTTGAAGGGATGTTCAGGTATTTTATCGGCTCGAACCGCAACCAGGTTCTGTGTAATTCCCTGATTTCCGAGTCAAATTGATACCACTGCCACTTCGCATTTTCATCAACAAAACCAACAACTACGACTTCCGGTTTGTCTGTCTGCTCCAATCTGCCTCTCAAAATATGTCTGACAATATCGTCCAGCCTCGGCAAAAAATCAAACCGCAGAGGGTCAAAGGACATGGCCATCGTCTCGCCAAAGCGCACCATATTGGTGATCGTGCCATATGAGGAAGAGAGCCGGTCATTGAGATCTTTGATCTTTAAAAGCATCCGTACTCGCGCCAGGACCTCGGAGGAATCGACGGGTTTGGATATGAAGTCTTCGGCCCCGGCCTCAATGGCCCTGACCCGGTCATCTTTCGCGGTCATCGCCGTTATCATGACCACGGGAATTGCCCGGTATTGTTCATTGTCCTTGATCTTCCTGCAAACCTCGAAGCCGTCCATCCCCGGCATCATTACATCGAGTAGAACGAGATCGATTTTTTGCTCCGAGATCCGTGCTAACGCGTCCTGCCCATTTTCGGACTTGACCACCTCATATCCTCTCGGGACAAGCATCGCCTCAAGAAGTGTAAGGTTGCCCGGCTCGTCATCAACGCACAAAATTACGGACTTTTTTTTGTTCATCATTTTTCCCATCTACCTTTTCCTCCGAAAACATGTCATTTCTTAGCAACACATTACAGCCTTATGCTTCCACTTCACGCTTTTACCTCACCGGCATTCTAAAGACAAACCTGCTCCCCTTGCCTGGCTCGCTCTCTACCCAAATCTTTCCGCCGTGAAGCTCTACCAGTTTTTTGGTCAAAGCAAGACCGAGCCCGGTGCCTTTATACTTTTTCGTTAGCGGTGTCTCAAGCTGAGAAAACTCCTTGAACAGCCGTGGCAGGTCCTTAGACGATATGCCGATGCCGGTGTCTTCCACGGTAATTTCAACGAAATTTCCGTGTAGTGCGGAGTTCGGAGTGGTGAGTTCGGAGTGATTGGCTTCTTTTAATTCCGCATTCCGCATTCCGCATTCCACACTCCGCACTCAAGCATGCACGCACGCTTATGGCCCCCCCATCTGGCGTAAATTTAACGGCATTGTTCAGTAAATGCAGCAGAATGCGCTTAAATTGCACCGGATCCGCCTCAATTTCGATGTCGTCCCCGGGTTCCTTCACAAGGAGGAGATGTCGTTTGTCGAGGTCCCCTTTTATCATTCCCAGGGATGAATCGATGATATCCTGAACGATAAACCTGCTCTTCCGCAGCTCCATTCTGCACGAATCCGCTGCGGCAAAATCGAGAATATTCAATATCAGATCGTTAAGGCTCCTGCCGCTGTTCTGAATGTTATTGACATATTCCTTCTGTTTTTCATTCAATCCTCCGATCAGTTCATCCCGGAGGACTTCTGAAAACCCGATAATAGAATTGAGCGGCGTCCGGATTTCGTGACCCATGTTCGAGATGAATTCCATCTTGGCCCGGTTGCCCGCCTCGGCCGCATCCCGGGCAAACTCAAGGTCCTTTGTCCGTTCCCTGACGAGTTCCTCAAGGTGCTCCTGATACAGTCTGATTTTGTCCGCAAGCTCCCGTTTTTCGACTGCGTGTCTGACGAGAAGTAAAAGACGCTCCGTGTCGTAGGGCTTCTGAATGTACGAAAAGGCCCCTTTGTTCGTTGCCTCGATTGCCGAATCAAGCGATGCGTTACCTGTGACGATTATCGCTTCCGTAGACGTAAATTCGGCCCTGACCGTCTTCAACACTGCGAGACCCGATATGTCCGGGAGCCCCAGGTCAATCAGGACAACTTGCGGACGGTGCTGTCGCAACAAGTCAAGCCCCTCTGCCCCGTCCTTTGCGGCAAACGGTTCGTATCCCTTGACCTTCAGGATGTCCGTGAGGGTCTTCCGTACGTTGGGATCATCGTCTATAATGAGGACCGTCGGCTTCTTCATAATCGTTCCGCCTTCTCATCCGGACGTTGCTGCGGTGAACGGTTCTCCAAGCACCGCTTGCATCTTTTTTCTGCCTATTTCCTTGATGACCTTGATGATTTCATCGCCGGCAAAGGGTTTATAGAGATAGGTGTAAGCGCCAATATTGAGGCCCTTGGTCATGGATTCCTTTAGCGTTTCACGGTGGCCGGTGACGAGCACGACAGGCTTCGTCGGATATCGGGCGCGTACGGCGGAAAGCACGTCCAGGCCATCTGAATTTCCCAGCTTCAGGTCCAGCACTACGGCAAGTTTGTAGTCCTGCTCCATGCGCCCAAGCACTCTCGAGGGATCGGCTTCCGTTTCCACGCCGTATCCACGCGAATGGAGGATGACCCTGAGGGTTTGGCAGAACTGGGGATCATCGTCCACAATAAGGACCGTCTGCCCCTTTTTGAGGAGCGAAAGGAACGACAGGATCATCTGGATATCCAGGGGTTTGGTCAAAAGCGAGTATGCCCCCTGCTTTTTTACTTCCGCGGCCTGCTCCTCCGTTGCATAGGCGCTCATGATGATGACCGGAAGGTCCGGCGCCAGTGCCTTGATTTTCACCAGTGTTTCGGTCCCGGCGCTCCCAGGCATTTTGATGTCCATCAACACACAATCGGGCTTGACGGATTTCACGCATTCGATGGCTTCCGCGCCTGTATACGCCGCTGCGGCTTCGAACCCTTTTATCATCAGGATGTCACCGATTGTCTTGACCATTCTCCGGTCGTCATCGACGACCAAAACCTTGATTTTGTCCTCCATAATCAGGCCTCCTGCGCCGGCAACGTGACAGTGAAGACAGTCCCCTTGCCGATTTCGCTTTCAACACTTACTTTTCCGCCGTTAGCTTCCGTGAGATTTTTTACCACCACCAGCCCCAGGCCGATCCCCCGCGCCTTTGTCGTGAAGAGCGGCTGGAAGAGCTTATTCATATTCTCAGGGGCGATGCCGCAGCCGGTGTCAGTCACGGAAACTTCAATGAAGTTTCCGTGAAGTGCGGAGTTCGGAGTGGCAAGTTCGGAGTGTTTTACTTCTTCTAATTCCGCATTCCGCACTCCACATTCCGCACTCAGGCGCGCGCTCACGCGCAACACGCCCCCCTCCGGCATGACGTCCTCGGCATTGTTGATCAGGTTGATAAACACCTGCGTCATCTGGAGCGGATCAATCAGCACGGACTGCCGCGTCTCGGACAGTACTTCGAGCGCAATGCGCTCAGGAATTTTGCATTTTTCAAGACCCATATGAATCAGATCTTCCACCAGAACGATCTGGGGATGGGGCGGCTTGATGCGAACCGCGTCGAGAAGGTCTGAAACGATTTGCTCCGCGCCGGCAATCTCGCTTTTTATGATGTCGAGATACTCTTTTGTGGTATCGTCTGCGTCCGCAAGCACCGTCTGCAGAAAATAGACAGCGTTGCTCATGACGCCAAGCGGATTTCTCAGCTCATGGCCTACGGTCCCCGCCACCTGTCCCAGTGTCGCCAGCTTCTCCTTGCGGACCAGTTCATTCTGGGCGTCCAGAAGCTGCTTTGTCCGTTCCCGGACTTTCTGCTCCAGCTCTTCATTCAACGCGTGAATCTCTTCCTCGGCCCGCTTGCGCTCGGTGATGTCAGCGGCATAATGCACGGAGCCGTACAGTATTCCATCGGGTGTAAACAGAGGCGACACCGTAATAATATAATGTCCGCCCAATCGCTCCTCATAAACTTCCGCAGTATGAGACTGCCCATCTGCAAGCAGTTTGGTATGCGGGCAAAATTCGGGTTGTTCATATTTGCCGTGTACGGATTCATAACAGGTAAGTCCTATCGCCTCCGATGACGTTACACCCAGTTTGACGGCCATGGATTTATTGGCCTTCAATATCCTGTGATGTGTATCCAGAATCATAATAGGGGCCGTAATGGAATCAAAGGTGCGCTCCCATTCCTGTTCGGTATTTTTCATTCTGTCTTCGGTTCGTTTTTGCTCAGTTATATCAATGCCGATACCCCGGATGCCGATAGTCTTGTTTTTGTGAATGATAGGCGAGGCAAACAGAAGCATAGGAAAACTACTCCCATCTTTTTTCAAAGCAACGTATTCGACGTATTCGATACCCTCTATTTGCTCGCCTCGCAATCCCTTCTGTATATTTCCCCCTATCCTGTCACGGTCTTCGGGGATAACCATCTGAAGAGCGCTCAACCCATTATTCAAATCATCCTGTGTATATCCGAATAGTTTTAATGCATAATTATTGGCGAATGCGATTTCACCTTTCCCATCGATTTCATAAACAATCTGCGGTAATAATTCTGCCAGGTTCCTGTATTTTTTTTCACTCTCCTTAAGGTCCAGAACCATATCATTGAATGCCTTTGCCAACTGCCCGAGCTCGTCCTCCGACCTGACCCTGATGGATACGTCCCGGCTTCCTTTCCCGATCTCAGCCGCGGCGCGGCTCAGTTCATGCAACGGCTTCGTGGCCGCCCGCGACACAAAAAAGGTGCTGAGGACGACAACCACCCCGATCACCAAGAACAATATGGTAAACTTTATTGCCTGTGCGTTTGCGGCGGCAAATGCCGTTTTAACCGGCACACAGAGCGTCAGGATCCATCCGTTTCCCTTGAACGTGTCGTAGCCCTGTTCCCGGGCAAAGGCCGTGATTTCTTCTTCTTCCTGAAATGTGTGGCGCGCACTTCCCGCGCTCTCGCCCCGGGCAAGCGGTTCTTTGATCTGCTCCCAATCGCTCGATAATTCACGCAGCATGTCCTTTCCGTGGTAACTCGAATACAGGAGCAGCCCGTTCGCGTCCAACAACTCTACTCTGGTAAACTCATGGTACCTGCCGCTCCGGAAAGTTTGATCAGCGATTCGGTAAATGCTCTCGATCGGCATCTGGGAAGCAACGACTCCTATCCGTCTGCCTTGCCCGTCTCTTACCGCCGCGACAAAATGGATCACTATCTGCTTGGTAGCCTGGGATTCAGTGATCGTCATGACCATATCCCTGCCCGCCCCGATTTCCCGCCAGTACGCAGTCAACGCGTGCTGTTTGCCGATATCTTTTCCCAACGTATCCGCGATCCGCATCCTGCGCATGTTGAAAAATGAAAGTGAGGAATAGCTCCGATAGTGCTTCTGGTATTCCCCCAGTCTTTGGGTTATCTGTCCGGGTGTCGAAGTCCTTGATCTGATCACCGGGTCGCTGGCCAATACGCTCATGTCCGCGAACCGTTCGAAGAGCGTCCGGTCGATTTTGTCGATAATCTGGAATGCCTGTCCTTCCAGGCGTTCCCTCACGTTCTGTTCTACAATCCCTGTCGTCGACGTATAACCGAGATAGAACATCGCGCACAAGCTGACCAGGAACAGGGTAGTTATTATTATGCTGAGTTTGGTTGAAAACTTCATGGATGCTCCTTGCACTTCTCTACCTTACGAAGTCCATCAGGACCAGTCAGGTTTGCGCTCTCCGGAAGGCCGTGTTTTTAGCCTTTTCCAACTCATTCGCCTCCATCACCTTCATCATAAATTTTACAGCTGCGGTCCCTCGCTGCTTCCCAGGTGCTTCTGTATCAATGCCGGGAGTTTTCGTATATCAACGGGCTTGGAGATACAATCATCGAATCCTGCGTTGAGAAACTGTCCCATATCATCGGCAAATCCGCTAAGCGAAATGATCTTAATTTGTTTCGTCTCCGGGTCCGCCTTGAGCATCTTCATTGCCGCTATACCGTCCATCACGGGCATTTGCACATCCATGAATACCAGCGAGGGCATGCGTTCTTTCGTTAATTTCACGGCTTCGGCGCCGTCCTGCGCTTCAATGACCTCGTAGCCAAAATACAAGAGCACATCCTTCATCAGCGTTCTGTTTTCCCTGATGTCGTCGACGATCAGTATTTTCTCGCTCATATCTGATATTTTCCCTTCATCACCGCGCTTTTTCCAAATGCTTTTTTATCAGTCCCGGCAGATGCCGCGTATCGATCGGTTTTGCGATATAATCGTTGAACCCGGCCTGCATGATTTTTTCCCTGTCGCCTTTCATGGCAAACGAAGTCAGAGCGAGCACCTTGATGGACCTGGTAACCGGGTCGTCTTTCAGCATGGCTATCGCCGTAAAGCCGTCCATGACCGGCATCTGGATATCCATTAAGATAAGGGCAGGCAGGTGCTGCTTCGCCAGCTCCACACCGCTCTTCCCGTTTTCAGCCTCAATGACCTCGTATCCGTAATATTTCAGGATGTCCCTGATCAATATCCGGTTTTTTTCATTGTCTTCTACAACTAATATTTTCAAAGCCATGACGAATCACTCCCCCTCCCGGCCAGGTAATGTTTCAACCTGAATGGGTATGACGAAGGTAAAGGTACTCCCCTTGTTGAATTCACTCTCTACTCTTATCCGGCCGCCGAGGAATTCAACAAGTCTTTTGGTGAGATCCAGGCCGAGCCCGGTCCCCTCGTAGGTCTTGGTATACGCGGACTCGAGCTGCGAAAACGGCTTAAAGAGCTTGTTCAGATCCTCGGGCTTGATGCCGATACCGGTGTCGGCGACGCTGATTTCTATGAAATCAACGTCGAGTTCAGTGTTCAGAGTTCGTAGTTCGGAGTAAATGCTTTTCCTTTCAAAACCCCGAGCTCCCAACTCCGAACTATCTTTCCCACCACTCCCCACTCCGAACTCCCCACTCCGAACTCGTCGCGCAGCGACGCGCACGCTCCCCCCATCCGGTGTAAACTTAACGGCATTACTCAGGAGATTAAATATAATTTGTTTGAGTTTCCGCTCATCGATATTGATTTCGATCGTTGCGCCAGGCTCAATAGCAAGGGCCATGGCTATGCGGTGCTTCATCGCCTTTTCCTTCAGCATAGTCATCGCGTCCTGGAGAACTGCTGCCAAAGTCACTCTTGTGACCTGAAGTTCAAGCATGCCTGATTCAACTTTCGCTAAATCAAGGATGTCGTTGATGATCGCCAGCAGATGATTGCCGCTGCTGTGGATATAATCAAGATAGCCTTTTTGTTTTTCATTGATCGGACCGTGCAATCCATCCTGGAGCACCTCTGAAAATCCGAGTATGGAATTAAGCGGCGTCCGTAGTTCGTGGCTCATGTTCGCGAGAAAGTCGGACTTGGCCTTGTTCGCCGCTTCCGCCTCGCTCCTCGCGCGCTCTATCTCGAGACTTTTCTGTTCAAGCTCTTTCGTCCTCTCTCTGACCTTTTCTTCCAGTTTATCGCTGTATTTCTTGACCGACTCCTCCGCCGATCTTCGTTCGGTAATGTCGATTACCAGACCATCGTATGCCACAAGGCGTCTCTGTTGATCGTATTTAGGCACCAGGGTGTCTTGTACCCAGCGTAAAGTCCCATCCTTGCGAAAAATACGGTGCTCAATGGATGACGCGCTTCCCTCGGCAAGAGTTTTTTCTATGCGTCTGACGACCTTGCCTCTGTCTTCTTCATGAATCATGTTGTACCACAGATAGGGATCGGCGTTGAAGTCCTCAAACGCGTATCCGGTCACTGAAACGCATGAGCCGCCGTGGATCGTGGAAACCGGCCTGCCCTGCTCCATTCGCACGGTATAATTATAATTTGTTATGGATTCGAGAAGCTGCTTGTAACGTTCTTCGCTTCCCCGTATCGCTTCCTCCGCGCGCTCACGCTCCGCCCGGGTGCGCAGAGAAGCTATCCCGTAGGAGAGGTCTAATGACAATTCAGTGAGAAGCCCTATCTCTTGTTCGTCAAACGCATCGGGGTCCGATGCATAAATAGCAAGAGCGCCGAGCAACTCCGTTTCCGAGATCAACGGCAGCCCAACAGAGCAAACGTACCCCCGTTTGAGGGCGGCCTCACGCCAGGCGGGGGGGTATTCATCGGAAATCACGTTCCTGAAAAAAGCTATCGCCCGCGTCCTGATCGCCGTCCCGATAGGTCCGCGGCCGGATTCCGTATCGGCCCAGGTGAGGTGCGCGTTTTTGAAAAACCCCTCTTCATACCCCGCCGAGGCCATTGCCCGCACGGTCTTTCCCGCATCCTGCTCCGCACAGCCGACCAGCGCCATGCGGTAACCTCCGAATTCAACGATTATTCGGCATATGTCACGCAGAAGATCCGTCTCATTCATTGATCTAACCAGTGTCTGATTGCATTCACTGAGCGTTTTGAGCGCCCGGTTCACTCTGAATAACTCCCTCTCCGCACGTTTAAGCTCGGATGCGGACCTGTCAATACTGCTCCCGATTGCGTCCGACAATTTTGTGATGATAATGCCGAATATAACCGCGGAGATAATCGCCACTAAGGATGACGTCAATGCGTGATTTTTCATAAAAGGCAGCATCATAGCGGCGTCCAGCCAGCCGGCGAATAGAATGGCGAATATCGCAACGGGGAAAAAAGCCCGCATTAACCTGGACCGCACTGATGGTCCCATAAACAATCTAACGGGGAAAGCATCTTCTCCTGAAGCGGCCAGAAGCCCTGCCCCCATAAAAAAAAGAACGATCGAGGTCGGCAGGGCCACCGGTATGATGGTCCCGCCGTACAACACCGGTGTGCCGTACAGATAACCGAGCACCATCACGAACCCGACCAGCACAAGTGTGGCGGCAATATACGCGGCTGCATGCCTGGTGCGCTGTTGTCCTGTCGCGGTAATAAGCAATAATAATTCAGATAAACAGGCCAGAATCAAGCTGAAAGCCGTAATGGGCGACATATACCCTATTGGAATATGGCCCAGGCTTCCTGTCGGACCAAATATAGAGTGCTCCATTTCCGGCAACCTTCCCGCAAAAAATTCTATAAGGATAATGAGGCAAATCAGCCAAACCGCGAAGATACCCGCATTGGCGCAAATCCGGCCGATAAAACGCTGAGGAGAGGACAGGTGAATAAGCAAGACGCCGCTCAGCATGATAAAACAGAGGGCGGTACTCGGCGCCATCGGGATATAATACGGACGGATACTGGCGAAAATGAGCCATTTTGTCATCCAGCCCGCCAGCGCAACGCCGCTGATGACCGCTGTCATGGCAGCGCATGTGAGGGCAATATTTTTCAGCCTGGTTTCGGAACAAGACTCCATATATGCTCCTGCTTGAACTACTTTGTTACCACCGAACTTATCTTCATCAATCGTTTTTGTTTAGCCTGGCCGTTGTTTATGATGAGTATAATGTCCTCGGGTCTGATGACGATACCGCTGTCGGCGACTGAGTTTCTATGAAATCTCGGTCAAGTTCGGGGTGCTGAGTTATGAGTTTGTAGTAAGAGAGGGCCTTCCGGATTCTGAACTCCCGACTCCGAACTATCTTTTCCACTCCCAACTCCGAACTCCACACCAGTCCCGCCCTCTACCTCCCCATCATCACCCTGTCCAGCTCCTTCATGAGCGCCTCCCGCTCCACCGGCTTGCCGATGAACCCGTCCACGATCAGGTCTCGCATGTCGATTGTCCTGTGCCAATCATGGTATACGCTCGTGCCGAGCACCGGGATGTTTCCGGTCCGGGGATATTCCTTCAGCCTCCGCGTGAAGTCAAACCCGGTCATGTGAGGCATTATCACGTCGGTTACAATAAGATCGAACCCCGGATCGAGAACGAGCATACTGATTGCGTCCTCACCGTCGGAGGCAAAGACCGTCTTGAACCCCAGCGACCGCAGCAACCTGTCGAAAACCATCCTGCTCTGCTCATCGTCATCCACGATAAGTACCCGCTTTTTATTGATGTTCATGGTCGCCTCCTGTAGTCTCTACACTCCATTGAATAGTGGAAATTGTAAAATAATAATTTAATTCCCCGCATTCACCCTTTCCAAAAGTGGGAAACATAATAATCCGCTCTCCTCACGCCGCCCCCCCGGTTTTCCGGCCGAGTATTGCCCTTACCAGAGTAATGAGCAGCCGAGGATTCAAAGGTTTTCCGATATTGGCGACAAACCCCTCCCCAAGAAGCATCTCCTCGTTGCCATGAAATGCGTAAGACGTGATTGCGATGACGGGTATGTTTTTCGTTGTCCGCTCGGTCTTCAACATCCGCATAGCCAGTATCCCGTCCATTACGGGCATATGAATGTCCATGACCACCAGGTCGGGGAGGCCCGCCCGTGCCAACCGGATCGCCGTCTCGCCGTCCGTGGCTACGGCCGTGGCATACCCCGCCTCGCGCAGCAGATGGAGAAACACCATTCTGCTATTATCACTGTTATCGACAATAAGGACCTTTTTGCCCATACCGAAGGTCTCCGTACGCGGAAAATAACAACAACGGCTTCAGGAGTCAGCATTCAGCAGTCTGAACAAAAACATTCCCCATTCTGCATTCATCACTCCGCATTCTAACCACCCCCTACTTCCCCATCACCAACCTGTCTACTTCCCGCACGAGCGTCACACGCTCCACAGGCTTCGCTACGAACCCGTCAACGGCCAGCTCACGGTCTTCTCCCTTTTCGTTCCAGTCATAGTACGCGCTTGTGCCGATTACGGGGATGTTCCTCGTATAGGGGTCAGCCTTCAGTCTCTGGGTGAATTCAAAACCATTCATGAAGGACATGACCACGTCGGTGATGATAAGATCGAACCTGGGATCGGCCTCAAGCGTATAGAACGCGTCCTCGGCGTTGTAAGCGAAGAACGTCTCGAACCCCATTGACCTCAGAAGCCCGTTGAATATCTCCCTGCTCTGCACATCGTCGTCCACGATAAGTACCCGCTTCTTGTTGATGTCCATGATCGCCTCCTTGTCTAAATCACCACTCAAACCCTTTTTTCAAAAAGGTAAGAGGTTTCATTTTTACTCCCGGCTCCCGGCTCCTGCCTCCTGCCCTGCAGCTTCCGCTTCACCGGTAGCGTAAACGTAAACCTGCTTCCTTTCCCGAATTCACGTTCAACCCATATTCTCCCGTTGTGTAATTCGGCCACTCTCTTACTTAAGGCAAGCACGAGCCCGGTCCCCTCGTGTTTTTTGGTATACACGAACCCGAGCTGGATGAATTCCTTGAAAAGCTTTGGAATATCCCCGGGTTTAATGTCGCTGCTGGTGTCAGCGAAAGATGTCTGAAACAACGAATCCGCATCTTTCTCGCGTGTTTCACGACGTCTATTGATCATAAAACGTACGATCCGAATAGACGGAGTACCGGGCGTTTTCAAGTGCGGCATTCACCACCCGGCCTAATTCACTATGCTTAACCGGTTTGTTCAGATACTCGAACGCGCCGACCCTTAAAGCTTCCAAGTACGTTGTGATAGAACCGTCTGATACGAGCACAATCGAGGGGAGCGCCGGAGCTATCTTTTTGACCGCGGCAAGAAACGCCATGCCGTCCATCCCGACGATCCGGCAGTCGTAAATCACAAGATTAACAGCGTCGCCCTCTCGGATAACGGACAGGCCGGACGGTCCATCTTGCGCTACAATGACCTCATGCCCGAACCTCTTCAGGATGTCCACGAGTGTAGCTTTCCGCTTTAAATCTATCCCTCTGTCCCTGCCTCATTCAAAATAATCCAACCCAAAGAGAAAGCACTTCGCATTATAATAGCCACGCTTTG
>Ga0315281_10000427_pt1 | contig 58348 bp, 53 predicted proteins | sample YL17G07_0_MG_FD_204540 | JGI IMG/M metagenome (GOLD analysis project Ga0315281, IMG submission 204540) | Sediment microbial communities from Yellowstone Lake, YNP, Wyoming, USA - YL17G07_0 | ecosystem: Environmental > Aquatic > Freshwater > Lake > Sediment | place: USA: Wyoming | collected...
TCTTCCAAGTCACGGCGGTAACGCCTGTGTTATCCGAGGAGGTCCCGCTAAGGCCAGTGATCGCAGATATGGTGTAGGTCGGATTGGAAGGCGTGGTTATCGTGCAGGTCGGGGCGGTGTCGTCGTAGACGATTGTCTTTGATGCAGTGCCCCCGTTGCCTCCCATATCGGTCGCTGTAACCGTTATCACATTGTTTCCAGCGGTCAAGGCGATGCTGGCGATCGTCCAACTCGTCGTGCCCGTTGCTGTTCCAGATCCACCTCGTGAGTTGATCCATGTTACACTTGCAACACCAGTTTCTGAATCGAATGCCGTCCCGGTCATAGAGGTGTATGGCGTCGACTTGACGTAGATTGTACTAGATGCAGGTGTAGTTATAGTCACAGTTGGGGGATAGTCTGGGTTGACATACTGCAATGCAGTTCCCTTATTACCAGCCGCATCCGTCGCGTTGATGTATATCAAGTTGCTCATGCCCCCCCACATCGGCACAATCTGTGACCAGCTGGTCGTTCCTGTGCAGGTTCCTGACCCGCCCGTCATCATGTTCTTCCATGTGACAGAAACCACACCGAGGTTGTCGTATGATATACCGCTCATCGTTACAAATGCTGAATTAGTGAAGTACGGGCTCGATGCCGGGGTCGTTATTGTGATTGTCGGATTGATGTTGTCACGTATGATCGTCGTGACATAAGTTCCGATGTTGCCCGCGAGGTCCGTAGCAGTAACGGTTATGATGTTGCTGCCTGCGCTCAGAGCGATGCTGGCGATCGTCCAACTCGTCGTGCCCGTTGCTGTTCCAGACCCGCCAAGTGAGTTCACCCATGTGACGCTCGTCACTCCGATGTTATCTGATGCCGTGCCTGCCATGATCGTGTACGGTGTAGCTGCGACGTAGATCGGGCTTGATGCAGGCGTGGTTATCGTGCAGGTCGGGATCGTTATGTCACGCCAGACATGAACTGTCGTCGTCCCTTTGTTTCCAGCAGCGTCTGTCGCGTTGATGTAGATCAGGTTGTCCCCGGCGTTCAGCGCGACGCTCGCAACCGACCAGCTCGTCGTGCCGGAAGCTGAACCAGAACTGCCGGTCAGCATGTTCTTCCAAGTCACGGCGGTAACGCCTGTGTTATCCGAGGAGGTCCCGCTAAGGCCAGTGATCGCAGATATGGTGTAGGTCGGATTGGAAGGCGTGGTTATCGTGCAGGTCGGGATCGTTATGTCACGCCAGATATGGACCTGTGCCGAACCTATATTGCCTACTGCGTCCGTTGCATTCACATAGATCAGGTTGTCGCCCGCGTTCAGGCTAACGCTGGCGATGATCCAGGCAGTCGTGCCTACTGCGTTGCCTGACCCACCGGTCAACATATTCTTCCAGGTGACCGCCGTCACGGCTCTGTTATCGGATGATGTTCCGCTAATTGCGGTGATCGCTGCGGTGGTGTACTTAGGGTTGGCCGGCGAGGCTATAGCGCAAGTCGGTGCAGTCGAATCGCAGACTATCGTCTTCGTTGCCGAAGCCATATTCTCTGCCGCATCGTGCGCTGTAACCGTTATCACATTGTTTCCAGCGGTCAAGGCGATGCTGGCGATCGTCCAACTCGTCGTGCCCGTTGCTGTTCCAGACCCGCCAAGTGAGTTCTTCCATGTGACGCTCGTCACTCCGATGTTATCTGATGCCGTGCCTGCCATGATCGTGTACGGCGTAGCTGCGACGTAGATCGGGCTTGATGCAGGCGTGGTTATCGTGCAGGTCGGGATCGTTATGTCTGTGTAGGTGACTGTCAGGACGTCGGTCGCAGTATTCCCACCGGAATCATAGGCCGTAACGGTTATCACATTGACCCCACTGTACAGCAGGACGTTGCCCCTGCTCTGCCAGGCCACGCTAACTCCGCCGAACTGCGGTGTCATGTACGCTATACCCGACCCACCGAGCGAGTTGACCCAAGTCACGCTCGTCACTTTAATGTTATCCGATGCGGTCCCTTTCAGATAGATCATGTACCAGGTTGTGCTCATGGTCGGATTTGTGGTCGGGTCGGTTATCGTCACTGTCGGTTTCGTGATGTCGCAGACTATCGTCTTCGTTGCCGAAGCCATATTCCCTGCCGCATCGTGCGATGTCACCGTTATCACATTGTTTCCAGCGGTCAAGGCGATGCTGGCGATCGTCCAACTCGTCGTGCCCGTTGCTGTTCCAGACCCGCCAAGTGAGTTCACCCATGTGACGCTCGTCACTCCGATGTTATCTGATGCCGTGCCTGCCATGATCGTGTACGGTGTAGCTGCGACGTAGATCGGGCTTGATGCAGGCGTGGTTATCGTGCAGGTCGGGATCGTTATGTCACGCCAGACATGAACTGTCGTCGTCCCTTTGTTTCCAGCAGCGTCTGTCGCGTTGATGTAGATCAGGTTGTCCCCGGCGTTCAGCGCGACGCTCGCAACCGACCAGCTCGTCGTGCCGGAAGCTGAACCAGAACTGCCGGTCAGCATGTTCTTCCAAGTCACGGCGGTAACGCCTGTGTTATCCGAGGAGGTCCCGCTAAGGCCAGTGATCGCAGATATGGTGTAGGTCGGATTGGAAGGCGTGGTTATCGTGCAGGTCGGGATCGTTATGTCACGCCAGATATGGACCTGTGCCGAACCTATATTGCCTACTGCGTCCGTTGCATTCACATAGATCAGGTTGTCGCCCGCGTTCAGGCTAACGCTGGCGATGATCCAGGCAGTCGTGCCTACTGCGTTGCCTGACCCACCGGTCAACATATTCTTCCAGGTGACCGCCGTCACGGCTCTGTTATCGGATGATGTTCCGCTAATTGCGGTGATCGCTGCGGTGGTGTACTTAGGGTTGGCCGGCGAGGCTATAGCGCAAGTCGGTGCAGTCGAATCGCAGACTATCGTCTTCGTTGCCGAAGCCATATTCTCTGCCGCATCGTGCGCTGTAACCGTTATCACATTGTTTCCAGCGGTCAAGGCGATGCTGGCGATCGTCCAACTCGTCGTGCCCGTTGCTGTTCCAGACCCGCCAAGTGAGTTCTTCCATGTGACGCTCGTCACTCCGATGTTATCTGATGCCGTGCCTGCCATGATCGTGTACGGCGTAGCTGCGACGTAGATCGGGCTTGATGCAGGCGTGGTTATCGTGCAGGTCGGGATCGTTATGTCTGTGTAGGTGACTGTCAGGACGTCGGTCGCAGTATTCCCACCGGAATCATAGGCCGTAACGGTTATCACATTGACCCCACTGTACAGCAGGACGTTGCCCCTGCTCTGCCAGGCCACGCTAACTCCGCCGAACTGCGGTGTCATGTACGCTATACCCGACCCACCGAGCGAGTTGACCCAAGTCACGCTCGTCACTTTAATGTTATCCGATGCGGTCCCTTTCAGAAAGATCATGTACCAGGTTGTGCTCATGGTCGGATTTGTGGTCGGGTCGGTTATCGTCACGATCGGAGCCGGATCATAGACTATCGTCATCGTTGCCGAACCCGTATTCTCTGCCGCATCGTGCGCTGTAACCGTTATCACATTGTTTCCAGCGGTCAAGGCGATGCTGGCGATCGTCCAACTCGTCGTGCCCGTTGCTGTTCCAGACCCGCCAAGTGAGTTCACCCAAGTCACGCTCATCACTCCGATGTTATCTGATGCCGTGCCTGCCATGATCGTGTACGGCGTAGCTGCGACGTAGATCGGACTTGATGCAGGCGTGGTTATCGTGCAGGTCGGTGCGTTGGCGCTTTCGCAGACTATCGTCTTCGTTGCCGAAGCCATATTCTCTGCCGCATCGTGCGCTGTAACCGTTATCACATTGTTTCCAGCGGTCAAGGCGATGCTGGCGATCGTCCAACTCGTCGTGCCCGTTGCTGTTCCAGACCCGCCAAGTGAGTTCTTCCATGTGACGCTCGTCACTCCGATGTTATCTGATGCCGTGCCTGCCATCGACGTGTACGGTGTCGTTTCAGTGCAGTATGGACTGGATGCAGGCGTGGTTATTTCGCAGGTCGGGGTCGTTACGTCATAGATGTATTCCTGAGTCCTTCCTGCGTTATTCCCGATGAAAGTGTTGTTCCATATCCTGTTGCAGGTCGAATTGGCATCAGCGATGTTTAGTCCGAATCCGGTGCTATCGGAGCAGTTATTCCTGAAAATATCGTTTCCATTGCACGAGAAGGAGAGTACAATCCCGTAGACAGTGTTCCTCGCGAAAGTCATGTCGTCATTCTTGAAACAGTCTAATCCGGATTGCTTCCCCGGGCTCCCATCGACATCTATCGCGAAGTGGTTGAAGTCGTAGAAATTGCATTCCTGGATTAACGGACGGACACTTCCGACGATTTGGATGCCACAGCCGGACCACGCTGGGGACTTCGCCCCCTGTCCATCGACATTCACATCGAATGAAATTCCCCTAGCTCTGAAATTGTTTGCGTGGTCGACCAAGATAATCGAGTAGTTTACATTCACTCCATCTGCCATTACGAAGGTGGCACCCTCTCCATCAAACTGCAGGGTCTTATCGACCTTGATTCCGTAATTTCGCCCGTCAGTTCCTGAGCCACTATTCCTAACAATATATGTGCCTTGCTTGAAGACAATCTTCGAACCGCTTGGAGCTGCCGCGATTACCGACGACATCAGCGCGCTGAAGTTCGAATTGGCATATATCAGAATGCCTGCAGCGTTCTCCGCCCGGTAATTCGCTCCATCGAAATCTATGATGAACTTAAGGATGCCTTCCTCAACCGGACAACCATGGTTGTTGGAAATCACACCATCGCTTGAAAAGTCCTGAATGGCCGCATCATCCATGTAATTGTTCTTGATTACAGTCCCCGTAGCATATGAGTCGACCTTGATTGAACCCTTGGTGACGTCTAATGACGAGCCTCCGAAGATGTAATTACCTATCACTTGCGAATCGTAGCTTCTCGAGATGAAGATTGAAGAATAACCCTGCCTCCTGATTATCCAGTTGCCCATGATCAGGGTTCTGTCGGCTTTATCAGTCACGGCAATGGCTATTCCGTTAGATTGTGATATGTAGTTACCGATGACCCGCACTTTATTGATTGAATCGATAAATATGCTGTACCTGCCGCCACCGACGCCTTCAACCCTGTTCCCGAAGATCAACCCCTCCATGCCGTTGTTGTGCATGGCTATCCCGTGGGAGTAGTCGTCGTTAGCCGAATCGTGGATGTAGTTGTACCTTATCGTCGGGAATTCGCAATTGTTATCTATGAATATCGCGTAGCCACCGAAGTGCTCGATATCGCAGTCTTCCACGAGCAACCAGTCGGCCATTCGGGTCGCTATTCCCATGACCCACTTGTCTAGCGACTGCCCTGCCTGATTGCAGTCGATGTGGGCGCCTCTAATCTCCACATAGTTTGCATTGAAGACGTAGATGAGCATTAATGGGTTCGCCAGACCGTTGGCTGCCTTGAAGGTCGTTCCATTGCATATCATCGTGATCTGCTTGTCTACGTTGATTCCGATCTCCCACACCATGCCCGGATAGTATGTCCACTCGTGCTCGCCGCTTGACTTTATCTCATATTCACCGTTGTCGAAGAAGAACCTTGCTGGCTGATGATCGTCGAGGGAATCTATGACGAATTGAATTAGCAACCTGGCATCTGGCCCGGAGTTGATAGTTGCCCCGGTAGCGTTGTCTTTAACGTAATATGTCGATTCGACCTTTGAGAAGTAGTAGTCAGTCTCGTTTGCATGTTTGTTATTCAGCCTGGCCAAGTCTATGCCGTATGTATTGCCCGTGCATGTGTTGGCAGAGAGGGTGTTATTGTCGGAGGAGTCTAGCGATATCCCTGTGAAAGCGTTGCTGAGGCAGAAGTTCTCGGAGACATTATTGAGCGATGAGGCGAGCAGGGATATCCCATACTGGTCTATGGAGCAGGTGTTGTTGATCACGCTATTGCCTGTTGAATGACCAAGCCAGATGCCGTACTGATCGTTCGAGCAGGCGTTGTTCAGCAGGCTATTATTATTTGAGCGATCCAGGTAGATGCCGTACTGATCGTTCGAGCAGATACTGTTCGAAATCAGGTTGCCATCGGAAGATACAAGCGTTATTCCGTGGATGAAATTGCCGTTACAGATGTTGTTCAGAAGTGAGTTATTACTCGATAAGGAGAACCATATGCCATACCATGAATTGTTCGAACAATTGTTGTCGTTCAGAGAGTTGTTGTTCGATGACGTCAGGATGATGCCATTCTCCAGATTCCCGCAGGTATTGTTAGCTATGTGATTATTGTCAGAATTATCGAGCCAAATGCCAGTGGACACTCCGGTATTCGCGCAATTGTTCCAGGTGATGCTATTGTTAACGGAACAAACGAGATATATGCCCGCTGTTGCACTTTCCGAGCAGGTGTTATTTGATATGTTATTGTCACTGGAATTCTCGAGAACGATACCGCGTAAGTTGTCACGACAGTAGTTGTCTTTCAACAATCCGTTGGATACATTTTCAAGATAGATGCCCCAATATGAATACGTGCTTAGGTTGCAGCCAATAATAATGAAGAATGCATTTGAATCGCTTACGATGATTCCGCCGGGAGATGCGATCTCCCAACCTTGTATTATGTATGGATCAGAAGGCTCTCCACTCCCCCGGTTTATTCCGGTCGATGAATTGTCGGCAAGGAAACCTGCATTCCCTATTATGTTAATGGGGGCATGGGGGCTAGATATCAGGTAACTAGCTTTCACGGGATAATTCACTTGGGAACTGGATATCGACGGTGCCAATATGCAAAAAGATGAGACTAGCATTATTGCGACAACGAACATCGAACTTAACAGGTAACTTCTCCTCACTAAATCACCCTGTCTGGAGTTCCCATGCAGTCTTAACTTATTCCCTACTGTGATATATAATGATGTGCCTCATGAGGTTTTGGTGCATAGTGGGGTGATTTCTCCTTCGACATTCGTAATGTAACAATCTGGGATACTCATTCTTTGTTTCTCCTAGACGCGTTCCAATACGGACTCTTACGGGTAGGAATAAGAGTCGAATACAAATAATGAGATTTTTGCGTCCCAATTCAACGCGAGACTATTTTCATTTGGTGGCTTGAACCTAACAAAACCTCCCGTCAGAATTTTTCAGGAAGCCCTTTCTTCATCGGTCAGAGGGCAGCTCGAATCTTCTGCGAATAAATCATCGGACTTTGCCAGCGCTCTCGCCCTGCAACCTCCGCAAATCTCCCTTTGAGTGCAAACATGGCAGATGCCTTTCAAGTTGCCCCTGTCCCTAAGCCTGATGAAAAGCTCCGACTTCTCCCAGATTTCCGATGCGTCTTTCTCCTTAAGATTCCCTCCGCTCATCGGCACGAAGGCACAGGGCCAGACGTCGCCGTTAGGTTTGACATAGAACATCCCGTTGCCGCAGACGCATCCACGCAAAATATCGTTCTTCTTGCCCTTGTTCATCTTGACATTATGCAAAGCCCAGTACTCAGGAAGGCCGACAGGCGCGATGACAGGATGGATGTCTTTCTGCATTTTCCCTGCCAGAATTATCTCCTCCCGGAATTCCTCTGAAGTAAGCTCCAATTCTGAACTTTCCAAACCTCTGCCAGACGGGATGAATTGGTATAGGAGGATGACCTGAGCTCTCAATTCATCGGCGAGTCTGATCAACTGGGGGATCTCATTCTTGTTCATCCTCGATGCCGTTATGTTGATCTGGATGTACATGCCCTCTGCCGCTGCGTTGGCAATTCCCTCCATCGTCTGTTTCAAAGCGCCTGAGACCCCTCTGAATGCATCATGCACTTCGTCGGATGTTGAATCGATGCTTGCAGCGATGCCGACATTCCCGGCCTTCTTGAGCTTCCTTGCGAAATCGGGAGTAATCAATGTCGCGTTCGTGGCGATGATTGGCGAAAACCCTCTCATCTTCGCATGACCGACCAGTTCGACCAGATCCTCTCGGAGAAGCGGCTCCCCTCCTGAGAATATCAAGCTTCTGAAATCATCCACCTGGGCAAGGGAGTCGATCACTCTCTTCTTTACATCTTCAGTACTGAGCTCATCCTTTCCATCCGACTCTCCGCCCCTTGCATGACAATGATCGCATTTCAGGTTGCAACGCGAAGTGATCTCGAACACCGGATGCACCGGATATCCGAAGCAACCGATCCCTTGGCATCCGGCCGCGATACGGAGCACCTTGTTTGCCTGTCCTGCCCACCAAGGCAGTTTACTCCAGCCCGTGAGCTTCCTGATCATCAGCGCGCTTCGCAGCTGTTTGTATAGTAGCGAGGGCGGTTCATAAGCGGGCTTGACTATCTTCGAGTTCATTTTCTCACTGGATCACGAATGCCATAATGAATAGGAGTGAAGATAGCAGATTGGCTATTAGCGTTAGCCCACTAATCTTCATCTGCTTCCCCCTATCGGAATATCCTCCATTCCTAAGGAGTAATATCGGGACCAATGAAAAAATCAACACCGGGATGCCTATTAATATTATCATCTGGTTGACTCCCGAGATGATGCTGAGCACCATAAGCGGATATAAGACAGCCATCGAAGCCGCATATATGGCTGCCCCGTTCTTCAGACCGGCGCGGACGACGATATTCTTCTTTCCCACTATTTTGTCTGCTTCGAAATCAGAGAGCTCGTTAGCCAATATGACGCCGATTATGCTGGAAGATGCCGGCAATGAAATCATCAAGGCCATCTGGCTGAGATCTGAGGTCACCAGGTAATATCCGCTAACGACTGCCAGGAGACCGTAGCAAAGGCCTATCAAAATCTCTCCGACCCCCCTGTATGCCCATTTGAACGGAGGACTGGAATAGAATATCCCGAAGAACGCACCTGCCAGCGCAAAGACAACCAAGAACGGGTAATCCTCGAAATAGAAGATGAAATAGACACACATAATCGAGGCGAGGATGGCGATCGACAACATACCTGCGAGTTTTGCAGTTCTTCGTGGGACATCCAGGTCTATTATCGCCCTACTGCCCCCGGAGAATTTTGTGAATCCTTTGTTGATTGAGTCTCCTTCATAATCGAAATATTCGTTCAGATAATAAGTTGCCAGCATTATGAACGATAGGCCGGCTAGGGAAATCGCCCCAAGACCAAAATCAAGTTCGTATCCTTGTATCAGTGCTATTGAAATTCCGGTTATTAATGCTGCAAGCCCGGGCAGTAAGAATGGCAGCCTGGAAAGTGTCAAGAACCCTTTTACATTGACATCTCCCATCTTATCACCATCGCATATATCAGTCTGTTATGAAGCTTCAAACAGATGGTTTATTACTAATCTTTATCGCATCTACGATTTGAAGTGCCAGCTTCGTTTCCTTAACATCGTGACATCTGATAATATTGGCCCCGTTCATCGCGGCCGCGCAAGCTGCACCGACGGAACCTTCCAAACGCTCCTCGACCGGCAGCCCGGTGATCTTGCCGATGAAATTCTTCCTGCTAGCCCCAATCACTATCGGACGGCCCAGAGTCTTGAACTCGGTCAACCTTCTCAAGACGTCGAGATTATCCTCAAGTCTCTTCCCAAACCCTATCCCCGGGTCAATCGCAATCTGCTGCTCCTCTATGCCAGCGTCGATTGCGTCGGTCACCCTGTTCGAAAGGTAGCGCAGGATCTCTCCAACAGCATCTGCGTACACCGGATTGTCCTGCATATTCTGCGGGGTCCCCTTCATGTGCATTATTATCACCGGAACCCTCTCCCTGGCGCACAGGTCTATCATCTCCCTGTCGAAAAGGCCTGAGACGTCGTTGACGATATTCGCCCCCGCCTCTATGGCGGCTCTGGCCACGCTCGCCTTGCGAGTATCAATCGAAATCGGGACATTGATACTGTCGGCAACTGCCCTGATCACTGGGACGACTCTCTCTATCTCCTTCTTCTCGTCAACCGGTTCGGCTCCTGGGCGCGTCGACTCTCCTCCGATGTCTATGATGTCGGCGCCGGACTTCTCCATCTCCACCGCCCGCTCGACGGCAATGTCCAGGTCCCCTCCGGTCCCGTCCCCTGCGAATGAGTCGGGGGTTACGTTCAGTATGCCCATGATCCTCGTGCGCTCGAATGAGAAATCAGTTCCGTCGGGCAGCTTCCAAGGCGGCGGCAGCTTGTAAATGTTGTCAGCCACCTTGATCATCTCCACAGCCATCTCAGGAATCCCGAACGCCTGCATCTTCAGGTTCTGCGTCGCATGCCTGAGCTGCTTCCTTGTCGCCATTATCAGAACGTCGGCCTTCTCGATCGTGTTGGTTATGCAGTTCCTATGTATCGCGGCGTCCGCACCGGCGGCCAACATGCTCTCTTTTATGATGATTGCAACTGGCGGCCTGACACTCTCGACGATGAGGTTGAGGTGAATTGCCTTCGGGCCCATTATCGCTATCGCTTCAAGTTCAACGCCGATGGCGGCGATCTGTCTCTTTGCATCCTCGATGTCGCTGAATACTCTCGCCCTTATCCTCAAAAGGATGCCCCCCTCTGGAGTTAATGGACATGACACTAAATAAGCTGGTCGACGACCTCGATCAGGTCCTTTATCTCGATGCTGGACTTCCTCTTCTCCTTGCCAGCATTCAGATTCGTGACGCAGAACGGGCACGAGGTGAGCATCATCTCCGCCTTGACGCTGTTCGCCTGGTCTACGCGCCTGGCTGCTATCTCCTTGGAGAACTCGGGGAACGCGGACTTCAGCCCTCCTCCGCCACCGCAGCACTGCGCTGTCGACTTAGTGAACTCCATTTCGACTAGCTCGGCCTCCGGGATGCTCTTGAGGACTTTCCTTGGCTCATCATAGATGCCGGCGTGCCGCCCCAGATGGCACGGGTCATGGTAGGTGATCTTCTTCTTCATCGGCTTGAACTTGATGTCTCTCTCTGCCAGCTCCTGGACGATGTGCTTCACCTCGAAGTTGATGCTAGCAAACTTCGGGTATTCCTTCTTGAACATCTTGTAGCAGCCAGCGCAGGTGAATACAACCTTCTCGACGCCCTTGTCCTCGATCTTCTTGAGGTTCTTCTTCATGAGATCCTCGACGAGATTTTCTGGCCAGCCTATCCTCTGTAATGTGCTACCGCAACACACATCGTCTATGATCGTGAAATCCTCGCCGAGCTTCTCGAGGACGGAGATTGTGGAGTTGGCGATGCTTGGGATCCTGTATCTGGCCGTGCAGCCGATGAAGTATCCGACTTTCGCCTTGTGCTTCTCCTCGTGTTTGAACTTGACCCTCTTCGTCTCGCCGTAGGGGTTGCCGGTCGTTATGAGCTTCTCGACTATCTGCTCGTGCGACGGGTACATGAAGTTGTTCGCGACGAGGTCCTTCCTGATGTTCTCTACTATCTCGACGACCTTGATGTCGGAGGGGCATCTCCTCTCGCAGTTCTTGCAGGTTGTGCACTGGTACATCCTCTCGAGGACCGAATCGTCAGCTGGGATCTCTCCCTGCTTGAGCCCGTAGGCCAGCATGACCTTGCCCCTCGGCCCGACACCCTCCCAGTTGGAGACGTCGAATACCGGGCACACCGCCTTGCAGAACCCGCAGTAGGTGCAGGTCATCATCTCCTTCTCGAGGCCCGCCGTGTTCTTCGTCTCGATCTTCTTTTCTTTCGTCATATGACTTCCCTGTTGTTCACACTGGCATCGGTATGGTCAAACCGCCGTCCATTATGAAGGTGACCTTCGCATCGGCCCCCTTCTGCTTGATCGCTTCCTTCAGCGCCGCCGACACGCTGTCGAACGGGCGCATCTTCGCCCTTCTCATCATCTCTTGGTCGAGAGGGGTCACGGCCCACATCTCCGCCTTGATCCCTATCTCGGCCATCTTCCCTGCCTTGTGGTATCCTAGCTTGTACTCCTCTTTCAATTTTTCGATGACGCCCTTGCAGCTGGATGCCGAGCCCAGCAGGTCGATGAACGCCATCGAGCCTACCCCGCTCCTGCAAGCGGAAACGAGTATTATTATCCCGCCCTCCTTCAGCGCGTACTTCCCGTTGTCCAGCGCCTTCTGCGACTGGTATAGGTCGATGTCTGTCGGTTCGGCGGCGATGGTCACGATGATATCTGCCCTGTTCTTGACGGGCACGACGAAAACCTCGTCCGCCTTCTTGATCAGCGCATGGAACGACTCTTTCAGCCCGCCGCTGGCTGCCGCATAGGTCTTGTGATGGCTATCCAGCACTGTCATTATCGCGAATATGTGCAGCTTGAGCAGCAGCTTCTCCGCGTCGTCGAACTCCTCGGCGACCGGGTTCCCCTTCAGGCGTAGCGCCTGCGCGTCCTGCGATATCGCGAGCTTGTGATTCGCCGTTATTGTCTCGTAGGCCGCGACCCCCGGCAGGAACGACTTCCTTCCGCCCGTGTAGCCAGCGAAGTAATGCGGCTCGATGCTGCCTATCGGGATTATCGCATCCGCCTCGGTGACGAGCCTGTTCAGCAGCATGTCTGTGCCGTGCCTCGTCCTTCCTATGGAGACGCACTCGCTCTTCTTCGCGTCGTGGACATGCACCCTGCTCCTAAGCTCCTTATGGACCCCTCCGAGGATGAAGTCGTATTCCTCATCCGTCGGCGCCCTGTGGCTGCCGGTAGCTATCAGGATCTTGAAATCCATCCCCTTGAGCATCGGGTGTATTATCTTCAAAATGCTCGCCGTCGGAGTCGGCCTCGTCGCGTCATTCACGATCAGGAGGACGCTCCTCCTTCCCGCCAGGAATTTCTCCAGGGAAACGGAATTTATCGGGTCGAATATGGCCTTCCTGAGGACCTCCTCCTCGTCGCCAGATTTGACGGAGTTTGGGTAGATAACCTGCTCGACATTCCTGTCGGCCAGCTCCACCGTTTCAGTCTTGTCTCCGTAAGGCACTTCCAGCTTCATGTTCGCTCCCGTTTCGTCGAATATTAGGAGGAATATTAGTAGTTTGCTATTCTTTGACACGGTAAACTTACACAAGGCTTATTATTTGCGCATATGTTTCGTATCCCAGATGAGCGCCAACGAGCGGAGCGATCAACCAACTTTATCGGATTTAGGGGAGCGGGAGATAGTCCGAAGGCTCATCGTCGAGTTCCCCTCAAGCAGTTTCATCCCTCCGGGGGACGACTGCGGCGCGATTGAGATCGACGAGAGGCTCATCCTCCTTTCCACGGACACGAAGTCAGACGAGACGCACTTCCCACCAGGTTTCACCGCTTACGACAAGGGCTGGTCAATAGCCGCAGCGAATCTCAGCGACATCGCAGCGATGGGAGGCGTACCTGTGGGGTTCCTGATAGCTTACGGATTGCCTCGCGACACGCAGTTCTCCGTACTGCGCGGCATGGAGGCGGGCATTCATGCATGCCTGTCTGAGTTCTCGACAGAACTCGTCGGCGCTGACACCAAAGAGAACCGGACATTGACTCTGACAGGAACCGTTGTCGGAATCGTCGAGAAGCGCGAGGCGCTTCTAAGGAAAGGATCCCGCACTGGTGACATCCTGTGCGTGTCAGGCCCATTAGGCGGAGCAACGCTCGGCCTGAGGTCATTGAAGGAGGGGTCGGGCAACCTGTCTGCCGAGCAGAAGCTCAGGAAACCAATCCCGCGCATCGCTGAAGGGAGGACACTAGCAAGATCGGGTTCGGTCACTTCTTGCATGGACATATCCGATGGACTTTCATCATCTCTTTACGAGCTGATGCGCGCCAGCGGCAACGGCTTCGAGGTTGATGCATCATCGATCCCGATGCACGATTCGCTTTTGGAGACAGAGATTCGCGATGAGGAGAAGATTGGCGTTGCGCTTAATTCGGGCGATGAGTATGAGCTGCTTTTCACCGTTCGACCGGACTCGGTAGCCAGCCTCCACGGGTTGTTCAAGGATGAGATCGGTCGGGACTTCGTAGAGATAGGACGCGCCATCGGGGGCAGAGATGTCCTTCTGAGTACGGCAACACAGAAACGGCGGATAGAAGACTTCGGATTCGAGCACTTCAGGTGAATTTTTTCTGATAGCAGGATTTCAATACACCAGGAACAGAAGGTTGCCGATGACGAGGACTTCCAGCAGACCTATTGTCAGCGGGATTATGAAAGGTATCTTGTAAGTGACCCAAGCCTCTTCCAGCCCGATCTCCCTTAGTGCGGCTAGGTCGGCCTCGAGCGTCTCCGATTCCCTGACCTTCCTGTAGCTGAACTTGACCCGACCCTCCTCCACCCGTTCGACAAGCCAGACCGGGTGTTTCTCCACCTCGTCCAGCGGTAGAGTGAAAGCAAGGAATGTTCTTATCCCGATCTTCTCACCCTTGCTTATGTTCCTGATCAGGAAGTATATCGGAACCACCAACGTCACTACCGCGCCCATGAATAGGGTCGAGAGAGCGACCGGGAAGAAAGTGAGCACCAGATCCGATGTCGGCATTATCATCGGGATGGCGTCTAATAATCCTGGGTACGCAGGGAAAAGCATCGCCACGCAGATCAACGCCTTCGCATCCGCCCCTCCCTTTATCACATCGAACATGTAGAATACTTCGAATATTATTATCAAGAAGAACGCGACGAACGGTGCGCTTACATCGCTCCATGTCCACGCTCCAACTTGAACTCCATACCCTATGTAAGCTATCCAGATGAACGAGAGAATGTAGAGTGCTGCAGAGAGCATACCGGCTGGGCTTCTCAACCCATTCTTCCTCTCCCAGAATACGTCCGCGAAAAGGAAGGCGATCGGAAGCAGGATCGACTGAGAGATAAGAGGAGCCCCGGCTTGAAACATCTCCATCCAAAACAGTATGAGAGCCATTATCCCGAGGTCGATCCAGACGATGTTACTCACGCGCCTAGTCCGCCAGTCGGAGACAGACGCATAGATCAGGAACGAAAAAGCGATTACGACCCTTAGCAGATCAAGCTCTTGCACGGAATTGAATATAGAGGATTGGATATTTAATAGGATTCAGGTCAGCCGACGAATGAGAACACCTGATAATTGAAAAGCCAGAAAGCGAGCCTCTCTATGACGTAGAGCGCGAACACGGTCAAGAATGATGCGAAGATGGTCGCCATCCACTCGTCCCCGACAGTCAGCTCAGGGACAATCAGCCATCTGACGAGGAGCATTATGATGATGAATGCGATCAGTAGTCCCAGATCCCCCGCCGAGACCGCGTTCGCAAGAGACTGGAATACGGGGATGAGGATTGCCGCAATGCCGGCGACAAGGATGAATCTCAACCACGTTCCGCCGGAATGACTCCAATCTCCGGAGACGATGCCGGCCGCGATGTAGAGGACGATGGTCAGAAGGACCAGCATTATGATTATCAGAATCATGTCCCAAAAGTCCAACGTCCCGCTCCCGATACTATGATGCGTTGCCAGGATATGAATGATTTGAACCCTTCACCGCGTCCTGGGGCTCGCTATTATCTCCCTCACCTGGGCATCGAAGAAGCTGCTGGCATACGAGGGCAATATGACTGCCGCAGTGTCCGCGCCGCTGCCCGTACCACCTATCACAATGACCTCGGTGCTCCCGTCGCACGGTATGCCGCCTGAATCTGCCGCCATTATGGATATCTCGATGCATACTTTGAGCCCCTGGCCGAAGAGAGAGCGCAGCGCTCCCGCGACCGTCTCGACCCTAGAAGCCCCGCCGAGCTTCTTCGTGATGGCCCGCTCGACTCCTGACAGCGCATGGGTGCCGGCGAGCACCCTGACCTGCATCTTCTCGAGCTTCTTCAGGCATGCCGCGTCCATGTCCCACTTCCCCTTCTCGGAGGATCCGTATGCCTCGGTTACGACCACCACGTGTATGCCCTTCTTCGAAGCCTTCTCTGCAACTAGTATGCCGGTCTTGCCGCTGTCGCTGGCTACGACGATGTACTTGATATTCCTCTCGACCGCCCTTTTGACCGCAAGCTCGACGGTCTTCCCCGTGTTCTGCTTGCCAGGCTTCTCGAAATATCGGACTTCCGAATCCATGCGCCCACCTTTCCCGAGATATCGCGGTGCAACGATTTACAATTTAGCAAAAAGAATCATATGGGGACAATCGAATCCTTCTTCGAGAGGCGCGATAGGGGAAGGACAGAATGACGATCGTTTTCAGCGAGGCGTACCTCGAGCATGTCCAGACACCGGACCATCCGGAATCCCCGCGGAGGCTGTCGGCAGTCCGCGAATCCCTGAGGTCCGCAGGCCTCTGGACTGAGGTCCTTGAGCCCAAGGAGGCTACAATCGATGAGCTCTCACAAGTCCACGGGCGGGACTACCTTTCATTCCTCGAACGCGCCGGGGAGAGGGCGCTGACCATGGATACGCTGCTTCATCCAGAGACCTTCCGGATTGCAAGGCTCGCGGCCGGGGGAGGCATACTATCGGCAGAGAAGGCATGGGCTGAGAACAAGCCGTCGATCGCCCTCCTGAGGCCGCCAGGACACCACGCCGGCCCAGATTATGGGATGGGATTCTGCTACATCAACAACATCGCAGTGGCCGCCAAGCACATCCTCCGCAAGGCGAAGCGGGTCGCCATTGTCGACATAGATGTCCATCACGGCAACGGCACCCAGGAAACTTTCCTTTCGAGCCCGGAGGCGCTCTACATCTCCACCCACCAGCGCTACATATTCCCGGGTACCGGACAATTCAACGAAGTGGGCGAGGGGGGCGGCGAAGGATTCAATGTGAACATACCGATGAACAGCCCGGCCGGCGATGCCAGCTTCGATTTCGCTCACAAGAACATCGTCCTGCCAATCCTCCATGAATACAAGCCGGAAATGTTGCTGGTGAGCATCGGTACCGATTCGCACTACCGCGACCAGCTCGCCTCGCTCTCGCTTTCCAGCAAAGGCCACGCGAAGGAGATATCAGGCCTCATCGATTTCGCCAAGGAGAAGTGCTCAGGCAGGATCGCTTTCTTCCTCGAAGGCGGGTACGATGTCGACGTGCTATCTGAGATAATCACTCATACTGTCGGCCTTTTTGATAAGAAGAACACGCCTCTTAGGTTCAACGAGGTCGAGGACAAGGACTGCTTCGAGAAGAGGGACCTTATGTCTATCATCCAGCTTCAGAAGAAATATTGGAAACTGGAATAGGCTACCCTCTCGCCTTCTTCCTCAGAGTCAGGCTCTTCTCATGCTCCTTCTTGATCTCTTTCTCGAGAGACTCGAGCGACGAGTCCATGGCCCTGAAGAGGTCCCAATCGGTCATCTTTGAATAGAACATTCCGTTCTCGCAAGTCAGACGCGAGTGGACGCTGTACTTGCTCCTCAATCCTTCGTGGTGGAATGTGGCGATGTGCGCGTTGAAGATCTTAGGCGTCGAGATCTTGGAGATCCTGATCAGCCCTTTCTGTATGACCGAGTAGAGTGAATCGAACACATCTGGATCCTCGACCGAAAGGCCGGTGAGCTGCACATACACGCCCTCCTCCCTCTCCTCGATGCTCATCGCCTGTTCGAGTATGTCCTTGAGGGTGACTACTCCTGCCAGCTCCTCCTCGTCCATTACGAATGCCGTGGAGAGATCCTTCTTGATCATCGTCTTTATGACTTCCTCGACAGTGGCCTGAGGGGTGATGGTGACTACGGGCCTGTTCATCACGCTTCCGACAAAAACCTGGACCGGCTTGCTGTCCGTCTTGAACTCCCTGCCTCCGCCCTTCTTCGGCTTCCAGATCGCCTTGATTATGTCCATCATGCCGATGACTCCGGTCAGCTTGCCGGACTTGTCTAGCACTGGGAGGTTCCTCTCATCCAGCCCCCTCATTATGCTGAGGGCCTTCTGGACGTCGTCGTCCTCGCAGACGGTCTCGACGCGTGGCGTCATGATGTCGGATACGGGGCGCAGCCTCAGCCCCTTTACCTTCGTCAGCTCCCGCAGAACATCCCTCTGGTAGACCGTCCCGACCAGCTTCCCGTTCTTGGTGACGGGGAGGTCGTTCAGACCAGAGTTGATCATGACCTCTATCCCCTTCTTCAGCGGATCCAGTTCGGTAAGCTCGGGGAAATGCTGCATTATGGACTCCGCCTTGGAGGTCAGGGGGATGCTCCGCTTCCTCAGGAGCATGGCATAGCTCACTATGCCGACAACCTTCCCCTCATCCAGGACAGGCAGCTCATGTATTCCATCCTCGTTCATCCTCGATATGATGTCGGATATCTTGTCGCCCTTGCTTACGGACGCTGTGTCTTTCGTCATCACATCTCTTATCGTGATATTGCTGAGGTCGATCAGAATCGCCAACTCCCTTGGATGCCACTCGCCGATAACCGACTCTTGGCAGTTGTTGTCGTAATATGGTATCCCTCTTAAAGCTTTCCGATTGGATCGAAAGGCGTCCCTCTGGCATCAATGATAAATATGCGTAAATCATCCTGAATACGCTGTTGATATTACGATTGGGATGGGGGTTTGAATCGTGTATTCATTCAGAACGCTGGACGACTTCGATTTCTTGGGTAAGCGGGTGCTTGTCAGGGTCGATATAAACTCGCCCCTCGACAAGAAGGACATGATGATCAAGGACTTCTCGAAGATTCTATCGGCCGTTCCGACTCTGAAGGAACTCTCTGACAAGGGCGCAAGGACCGCCGTGATGTCGCACCAGGGGCGCAAGGACCACTGGGATTATATCAGCCTCTCGCAGCACGCGGAGATACTATCGGACCTTATTGGCCGGAAGGTCACGTACGTCGACGACCTGATGGGTGATCCAGCGAAGCGCGCGATATCGTCCCTCAGGAACGGCGAAATACTGCTTCTGAAGAACGTGCGCACCTATCCAGAAGAGGATCACAAGCTGACACCAGAGCACCACGCGCAAGGCGCGCTGGTTAAGCAGCTGGCGCCGCTTTTTGACATTTACGTCAACGATGCGTTTGCAAGCGCCCACAGGTCGCACGCTTCGCTAGTGGGTTTCGCTCACGTTCTGCCGAGCGCCGCCGGCAGGCTGCTCGAGAAGGAGGTCAGATCGCTTTCGAAAATCGTCGAATGCCCCAAGCGCCCCGTTGTCTTCATCTTCGGGGGGACCAAGTTCATCGATTCGCTCCCAATCGTCAGGCACATACTCGAAACCGGCATAGCGGACCATGTCATACTTGGGGGACTCGTCGGGCTTGCATACTACGCGGCCGCGGGGAAGAACATCGGGGCGGAGAATCTCAAGGTCCTTAGACACGAGCTGAGCCAGGAGCACATCGACGAGGCCAAGAGCATCGTTTCTCAATACATATCGAAGATAGCACTCCCTGTGGATGTCGCTCTCGACAAGGACGGGTCGAGGATCGAGGCGACACTCGGCCAGGAGATGCCGCCATACCTGTCTCTGGACGTAGGCGCAAAGAGCATAGCGCTGTTCAGCGAAATACTGTCAAAAGCCAAGACGATCCTCATTTCCGGCCCGGTCGGCATGTTCGAGCGCGAGGAATTCTCAATGGGCACGAGGGCAGTTTTCGAAAAGTGCACCTCTTCCGGCGCGTTCTGTATCACCGGTGGAGGTCATACGACTGCAGCGGCCAACCAGATGAACTTCTCAAGCAAGATATCCTACATGAGCACTGGCGGTGGCGCCCTCGAGAATTTCCTGCTCGGCAAGCCGCTCCCGGTGATAGAGGCGCTCAAGCAAGCTGCACTCAGGGAGCATTGAGCCTTCTAGTCGCCAAGAATTTCCTATGCGGATCTAATGACGGTTCTCAGTATGGAAATCCCTTTATCGGCCCGCCGCCCAACAGGGTCCCGCCGACAGATCTCGCCCTGAACAATGACCTGAGCGGCACGCCGTCAAGGTCATTGACGCTGCTCTTGTTGACAATCGCCAACAGAAGTATCGGTTCCCCTCCAGCCTCCTTTATGTCGCTTATGGCCGCCTTGAGGGTGTTCCCCGTGCTGACCACATCGTCCACGATGACGACCTTTTTCCCGTTGACGCTTGCGAAATTGGAGGAGAAAGCTCCACCGGCTCCCGCTTCTCCCAGTGGGCGGTATACTGCGAAATCTACGCTCAGTATGTCCGAAATGATCGTTGCGAAAGGAACGCCATTCAGCGATATGCCGACTACCGCCTGTATCTCAAGCCCTTTGTTGTCCAGCTCCTCGAGCACGACATCCGCGAGCAACTCTGAAAGAAGCGATATCCTAGTCCCCGAGACGCCAATGGACCTCCATCCGATCTTCACATCAGTGGGAGGCACTCCTTCTGGTCCGTATTCTAGAAGATAGCTAATCGTCTCTGAGGCAAGGTGCAGCTCCTGCGCGATCTCCCTGACACTCAGGCCTTTCTTGCTGAGGGCCGATGCCTTGGCAGCCAAATCTCTGACGTCTACCATTTTTTCTCACTCTCGTATCGTCATAACAACAATATCTGCATATTAAGCTTTCTGAGATTGGAATCCCTGGATTCATTCATTCAGACAATATTCTGACACGGATGAACATGGGCTTTCGCCTCTCCTGAACCTTCCCGCTTCATTGTGCGCGATCCTTACCGGTTCCGGAAGCCGGAATTTCCAGTATGGCTTCAGTACCGTCAACGTGGATGCAACAGATATGCGATGGCCAGGGGAGACATAGGCAGGCGATCCGGCCTCATTGCCGCTGACTGCGTAGCCCACATGCTTGCGGTTTAGCATGACTCGCTTTGTGAGTCCGTCCCCGCTAACTTTCCCGCAGAGCAGCGTCTTGGCAACGCCGATGGTCGGCACATCCAGCATCACTCCGATGTGGCTCGCCACCCCAAAACCGAGAGGGTGTATCGTTCCGTTTCCGTCATGGACCAAGAGGGCTCGTTCTCCTAATTTCTTGTAGAGCTTCTCGACGACAGGAGCCTCCCTGAACGTGAGGTAGGTTGGAATGTACGGAAATTTTACCTCATCTTCGACCTCGATGATCTTCTTGGGGCGGATATCTCCTTTTTCGAAAACAACCAACGAGCCGAACGCCTTGTCCCCCTCGTATGCGATGTCAGTCCCGGCGACCGCCTTCATATCGGAGTAATCGTCTGCCAGGACGATCTTCTTTGAATCCTTGATCTGTATCTCGCGGAATTCTCTCAACGGGAACTTTGTCTTGAAATCAGAGAAAAGAATTCTCTCGAAATCGACCAACCTGTCCCCATCCACCCTGACTCCCTCCGCCCTGAGCGCCTTCCTCTTGGCCGGCATCCCGCCGCCAGTGTACCCTCCAAGCGTACCGTCGGACTGCACCACTCGGCGGCACGGCACTCGTACGGTGTCATCGTTCTCGGACATGACCTTGCCGACGAACCTGCTCGCGACTACATCTCCGAGGGCGGTCGCGACAAGCCCGTAGGTCGTTATCCTCCCCTCGGGCACTTGGGAGACAAGATCGTCGACCTCCGCATGGAGATCGATGTCCGGCATCTTTAGAACCAGTCATTCACCGAGGCACCTGTAGTGATGATCTGGTGAATATGTTTTCCTAAGCTATCAAAATATTAAAGGCGGGATGCCGAAACCTTTCCAGCATCCCTTCTTCCGCTCTCACTCGAGGAGCGGGATCCTCTTCACCATTGGAGTGTTTACCCACCACTTGCCAAGCCCCAGCCACTGTCCGGCCTTCACTACTGTCAGCCCGAGTAACAGAATCATGAAGACAATGTGCTCGTCGATGATGGGGTTGTTCGCCGGAGGTAGGTTGGTGGACCAAAGCAGGACCATCAGCACAGCTCCGGAATAGCCCGCGATCCTCATACCTACGCCTAGGATCAATGCTACTCCGATTGCCAGCAGTGCGAGCATGAATAATACATTGACGATCGCAACCGCATCTGCACTTCCCGTGAGGCCTTGATAGAAACCTGATAATGGTCCGGTCGTCGCATATCCCAGGTAACCCGCCGTCGGTGATCCTCCCGCGAGCCAGGAATGGTCTGATGCGGTCGGATACAGTCCAAACATTTTGTCTAAGAACGCCCACAGAAATGTCCATCCCAGAGTTATTCGCACTCCAATCCATGCGAACTGTTCTGGGGTATATCCCAGTATCTTCATTTGTTCATCCTCCATTTACAGCCCTTTGGGCTATCTCTTCACAGTGTTATTAGCACTAACGGTTAGATATATCTTACTACATTAATCAATAATAACATTGTTAATTCATCGGTAATCCTTTCGTTACTAAGAATTTGTGCAATCGGGGGCGCAGGAGGCTCAGATAACGATCTTCTCGGAACAGGGGGTTGTCAGCATCCGCCTGCCTTTCCTTGTAATCAATATGTCATCTTCAATCCTGACGCCACCCTTTCCAGGCAGATATATCCCCGGTTCCACCGTCATTACCATGTTCTCTTCAAGAATATCCTTCGATTTCTCGGAGATCACACCTGGGTCATGCTCGGAGATACCTAGTCCGTGACCAGTGGAATGAATGAAATATTCTGCATATCCGGCCTTTCTTATGACCTCGCGAGCAGCTAAATCCACTTTCATCGAAGGAACGCCCGGAGCGATCTCGGATATTGCGGCCTTTTGTGCATTTGCCACGATGTCATAGACTCCAGCCATGCGCCGGTCCAATGGCTTTGTGAATAGCGTCCTGGTCATATCCGACTTGTAGTTCTTGAACGATGCTCCGAAGTCGAAAAGCGCAATTGACCCCTTGCGCAGCTTCCTTTCATCCGGCTGATGGTGCGGCAGGGCCGAAGCAGGTCCGAAAGCGACAATCGTATCGAAGGCCGGACCATCAGCTCCTTGCTTTCTGATTAGGTAGTCGATCTCCGTGGCGGCTTCCTTCTCAGTCATGCCTGGCCTGACAATCTCAGGGAGGCAATCCGATACCTTTGAAGCTATCTTGCCGGCTTTCCTTATTCTCTCAATCTCTTCCTCGTCTTTGATCATCCTCGATCTGCTCAACTGCTTCGAGACATCTTTCAGCTTTACGCCCTTCAATGATTTGCCTATCCACTTCATCGTGGTATGGGATACGCCGCTCTTGTTGACACCGACGACCTTCTTGCCACGCATCGCCTTCCTGAGTAGCGATACTGTCTCCTCTCCATCTGCGGCCAGCATTATCCTGCAGCCGGTCTTCCTCGCAATCTGCTCCTCCATGGCCGATGTTATGATCGTTATACCTTTTGGATTCGCGATTGCGATGGACCCCTCGAAGACCCCGCCTATCGCGTCAGTCAGATATCGGAAGTTGTCGTCCAGGAACGGCATTCTGGCATTGACTATGAGAACGGCTTCAACCGCGTCTTCCATGTTTTTGAAAAGATGCCTTGCCCGATCCGCATTAAAAGGTGCCTTCACATCCTGATGGATTGTGATATCGGTAGTTGAACCTTTTTATGTCTCAGACGCCGACCCAGACTCTATTGATGTACTCTGACAGCGTCGAGACCGCAGAGAGCGCGGCCAGGTAGCTCGTCCTAGGGTTGTCTGGCGACGGTAGGTTCCTCGTCGTCGCCTCGAGTTCACCGAACTCCCCCTTCGCGTATAAGTGATGGGAATTCACGGTCGCGGATGGGTCGCACACGACCTCCACCTGCGTCTTGTCGAATCCTATTCCCGCGAGGCTGACGGTCGCCGCGACATTCACATTGGCCGGGAAGTATTGCACTGCCTGGCTGGCAGAACCGGAATAGAGGACGGTGCGCTCAGCGATCTTGAGGACGTCCACCCCCTTCTCTTCGAGATACTTCACGCCGGTGAAACCCTTCGGAGGTTTCGTGCTGGTGAGCCTGACCGTTTCGATGTCGGCCTTCGCCGCACCCTTCAACGCGTCGACGCCGGCAACTGCCCCGGACGGTATGAGAACGATCGAATCGAATGACTTGACAGCGGAATAACATCTGCTCTGGAAGCTCCTGTCTCCGAACGCTCCCACGCTCATGACGAGCGCGTCAAGCGAATTCTCGAGCGCAACGGGGATGTAATCCTTGGCCGCCTTCTGGCTCGCGGCCTCTATGACTATGTCCGCATCCAATGATCTGAAATCCAATTCGGCCAGGAGTTCGGCCTTCTTCAGAGAAGCGGCAAGACCATCGCATCTCTTCGGGTCATGGTCGTATAGCAGGATACGCTCAACATCTTCCATGCGGTCTGCTGCCTTGGCTATGATTGTCCCGATGGATCCGCATCCGATTATCAGAGCGATCATTCTTGCTCACCCGGGGCAACCATAAACGAGTTCCTATTTTCCCTTTTCGGAGGGATGTTATATGCATGGTCAATGGGTTGAAATATCACAAACCTTCTGGAATGCCCGTTTACAATGGACATCAAAGCCCGGTCGGAGATCGTCCGCAAGCGATTGGAGTTGGAGTTCGGCAGGCCAGAGGTCGAAGAGCAGGAGGATCCGCTTTCTTCCTTGGTCAGCACGATTCTGTCACAGAACACCACTGACATAACATCCGATCGGGCATGGGCGGCCCTGAGGAAGAGATATCCGACGATGCAGTCGCTGAAAAGGGCGGATCCTCAGGAGCTAGCGGACACGATACGCGTCGGCGGTCTCCCGCGGCTGAAGGCGGAGAGGATTCTGAACGCGCTTCACGAGATCGAGCGAATGACCGGCGCGCTGTCCCTGGATTTCCTCAACGACATGAACGAAGAGCAGGCGGATTCCTGGCTCGCCCAGCTGAAAGGGGTAGGGCCAAAGACGCGCGCAATAGTGCTTCTCTTCGCCCTCGGCAAGAAAGCATTCCCTGTGGACACTCATATATCGCGGGTATCTCAGAGACTCGGATTGGTGAGGGATGGTGCAAACAGGGCGGAGGCCCAGGTCGAGATGGCCAGGCTCTCCAAACCTGAGGACTACTTCAGCTACCACATCAACATCATCGAGCACGGGCGCAAGACCTGTATGGCGAGGAGGCCGAAATGCGGAGCATGTCCGCTGTCGGATATCTGCCAATGGGATGAAAAGAAAAGATATGGCTGGAAACCGATTCGGAAGGGGAAGCGGGCATGAAGAACAAGAGATATGAGACGCTGAGCCACACTGCCGATGTCATGATCCGTGCGTTCGGCAGTACATTGGAGGAATGCTTTGAGAACGCGGGCTATGCGCTGTTCGATCAGATGGCAGACCTCTCAAATGTCGAGCTTAAGGAAACGGTCAAATTCGATGTCGAGGGAGACGAGCCGGAGCAGCTGCTGGTCGATTACCTTAGCGAACTGTTGTACCTCTTCGACACCGAATACCTCCTTCTCTCGGAATTCCATCTAACATACAACGGCGAGATGCTGACCGTGCAGGCGAAAGGGGAGAAGGTCGACAAGAAGCGCCATGAGCTGAGGAAGAACTTGAAGGCGGTATCCTACCACACGATCGAGGTGGCGCCTGAGAAAGGCTACGTGAAGGTGCTGTTCGACGCGTGAGCAGTCACTTCTTCGATTCTTTCTGCCGCATGATTGCGCTTTCCATGGAGAGCTCCCCCTTGGCGACGCCAATCGCCAGTGAGCGTGATATCGTCAGCTTCCCACCGCTGCCTATCCGGCTCTTCCTCTGTATGTCGGCTATCTCCCCATCGGAGGGGTCTACCGGTTGCTTGTTCGCAGGTCTGTATCCGGGGGTGAGCGCGATCTCTATCGCCGCGTTGATGTCCTTCTGATCCTTTGACGTGCTCGTGTTGCTCTCGTCGACGATCTCGATCGGCATCCGCAAATCCCATACCGAATTGAAGATCCTGTTCCTGATCGTCCTGTCTCCGTTCCCTATCCTCACCAGCACCTCATCGCTCGGATAGGCGTCAGTATAGTCCTGGACAAGCAGCGCGACGGACTCAGGCGAATCCGCGATTGCAGAGTCGATGACGGATTCGTCGGCGAGCACGGCGACCCCCGGGTAGCTGCCCGGGTCGATGCCGATGACCAGCGATCGTATCTTGCCCCTGATCCTGAGCACGGCCTTCGCCGTCTTCACGCATCTGTGCACTGTGTCCAGCGTACAATTTATGGTCTTGGCGTGTGCGACACCGGCGTGGTCCGCCTCGGTGGTGAGAACAAAATCAATCTCCCTGGAGCGAGTCTTCGGATCGATCAGCTCGAACGGAACGCCGTCCGCCTTGAGGGCCTCGATGAGCTCGTAGAGCAGTTTCGCGTCAGAGATGAACACCCCGACCTTCGTCATCACATCGATGCTGGATGTTGCTGATTCGAGATATTCTTTTCCTTTAGGCCGAAGAGAAGAGAGCAATCAGCCCGAAATTGAAGCTGTCCCGTCTTCCCACCCTGGGATCCTTTTACGCCCTCAAAATCGCCTTGACAAAACCTACCAATAATGAAACGGCCAAGCTCCAAATTCCCCCGTCCCCTCAAACTCATCAACCTTTCTTTCTTCCCCTTTCCACTATGACCGGATAAACAATTAGGATTACAATTCCTGTAATTCCTAAAAGAATCAGGAAACCTATTGAAGAATAATCCTCTTGACTGGGGTATTGATTCTTCAGAAATATTGAAACGGCATATACGATACTGACGATAATGGCTATGATCGTTATAATAGAGCCAATGGCCCAAAATAAACGCCACCCAGGATCATCATCTATTGAAAAAAGAATAGTACGCTTATATCGCTTTTCATTCCTCTCATCATAATTAGGTGGTAGTTCGGATTTCGTTCCAATCCCCGACTCCGTTGAGAACTCGCGAATCTTTGCACCGCACTTACTGCAATAGTAAGTCTGATCGATATTGTCAAAGTCGCATTTCGGGCAAATCTGTACCATTTCCACTCCTTCGCAAATCCCCTTCAGCCGAGATAAATGCTTTGATGAGCAATTGATTGCTCCCGTCTGACTGGGAGCATAGCCTCAAGCGGAAACATTATGATGCATGTTGCCGATTATTCGACCGGCGAGTAATGGTCAAATCCTGTCACGAATGCGGAATGGAAAACGAGAAATGGGCATACAGCTGCGAGCATTGCGGCGCCGTGCTCTTGGATGCGGGCGAAGTCAAGAGAATGACAGAGTATTGGGAGAGTCTTCCGCCCAAGCCTAGGAGTGCCGCGCTTTCCGCGGCTGGTTTCCTTCTCCTCATTCACGGGGTAGTAAGCATAGTCGTAATATTGGTGCTAGTAATCGTCAACGTCCTGCAATTCGAAGAGATCTTTGGAATTCCTCCCGAAAATGAATTCATAAATCTGTTACTTGGACTTGGAATGGTGGGGATTCTCGTATCCAGCTGGGTCATATCAAGCGGATATTTTGCTTTGAAAAAGAAACATTATTTCTTCACGATAGACGGCGCTTGGGCGTCAGTCTTCTTGGGGTTGATTTCGATTTTCGGAATTGCCATAGGAATAGCAGCGGCAATACTGATATACAAGCATCGCGAGGAATTCAAAAAAGAATAAGAGCCGTGATTCCCCGCACTTAGGAGCGTCGTCAGCAGGCGGATGGTTGTCATAAGAATACGATGAAATATGATTACCATGATTAAGCGCTGGTAGCAGGTGTCGATTTGACAGCAAAACGGCCTGAAATCAGCTTGGACCGCGGAGCCTCCAATCGCCGTTCGATCGGCAGAATCATGAACGGCATCAAGGCAGGCTTCGCGTCGGTCATCGCGCTATTGCTTGCTGCCGCATTCTTGGTCGTTGTTTTTCCCGCACCGGAAGCTCCTCCGGCCCCCGAAGCCCCGCAGACCATCGGGGCATACTATGTCGGTCATCCTCGGATCTTCATCAACGGCGATGCTGAATTCTCCGGCGCGAACGCGACGACCGGGATAAGCACTGGGAGCGGGACGGCGTCCGATCCGTATATGATCCAGGGGTGGTTAATCGATATGTCCATGGACTACGGCATCAAGGTATGGTCCACCGAGAAGCATTTCGTCATCCGAGGCTGCTACATAACCAACTCGATGTATGCCGCGATCAGCTTCTACGACGTCCATAACGGGTCCATCGTCGACTGCGTGTCGTACAATAACGACTACGGCGGGATCTACATTTCCTTATCCAAGGATGTGACTCTATCCAACACCTCCGTCGTTGAGAACCGCCATGAAGGCCTGTGCGTAGGGGGTTGCAGCGGCGTCAGCATCTCCAATGTCAACTGCTCGGGCAACGACGACGAAAACCTCCTCATCAGCGGTTCCTCGACCTGCACGGTCCTCAGTAGCAACTTCTCCGGAAAATCGATTGGCGTACACCTCAGTTCCTCCGTCTCCTGCACCCTGACCAGCAATTCGTTCTTCGGCACCGGCCTATTCATGAGCGGCGCGAATCTGGATCACTGGAACACGCACTTCATCGGCCTTACGAACAGAGTGAACGGGAAGCTCCTGGTCTACACCAAGAATTCGACGGGGGGCATGGCTCCGGCGGGCTCGGAGCAGGTGATACTGGCGAACTGCTCAGGCACCATCATCGAAAACATGACTCTGAGCAACACATCGGCGGGGATTACCCTCGGATTCTGCTCGGGCATCTCGATGACGAACAACACCCTATCCGACATCCCCCGGGGGATCGACGTCTTCTCCTCCGTCAACAACACCATTTCAAACAACACCATCTCCCGCAGCGGCGAGTACGGCGTACTGCTGGATTCCTCCATCGGCAACCTGCTCCAGAACAACACGATGGCATCCAGCGGCATAGTGATGGCGGGCTCAGACCTGGACTATTGGGCCACGCACCTCATCGACGCCTCGAATACCGTCAACGGGAGGGCGGTCCGATACTACAAGAACGCGACCGGCATCACCGTTCCTGCCGGAGCCGCCCAGGTCATACTCGTGAACTGCACGGAAATGACGGTGATGGATCAGAACCTCACAAGAACGTGCATCGGCATCCAGGTGGCATATTCCTCGAACAACACCCTCCGCAACAACAACTGCTCGTCCGAATCGGAGTGGGGGATTGGCCTTTGGTTCTCGGACAACAACACCTTGGCAGACAACGCCTGCTGCCTGATCAAGAATTACCCGTACTACTATTACGGCGACGACTACGGCATCATCCTGCAGTACTCCGACAACAACACCCTGACTGGGAACAACTGCTCCGACAACGGCTACTTAGGCTTGAACATCGCTGACTCTTGCGGCAACGCCATCTCCTACAACTTCCTGTCGCACAACAATCGGAACGGAGTGTTAATCCAGACGCACTCCGATAACAACACGTTGTGGAATAACACATTCTATCACAACTCTGGCGGAAGCGAATCGTATTCTATCAATCACATTCAGGCGGCGGACGGCGGGGCGAACAACCGCTGGAACAGCTCGGACGGGTACGGCAACTGGTGGAGCGACTGGCAGGGCAGGGACTTCGACTCGGACGGGATTCAGGACGCGCCTTACAACATCTCGGCGGGCTACCCAGATGTGAAGGATTACTTCCCGCTGAGCAACGTGCCCGCTGCGCCGATGATACCAGAGTTTTCCGACATCATGGTGCCGGTCATAGGGCTGGCGCTCATCATGTTGGTTTTCCGTAGCGCGAGAGCAAGGAAGGAATGAAAGCACTGCCCCCAAACCAATGGAAGAAAACCTTTTCCTTGTAGATAGTGCGACGGAGTTTATTCGAGCCTCTATGCGCTCGGCGGTCTCGGCCTGCCCGCATAGTTGCCGAGCGAATCGCCCAGCTGCTTCATGAGGTTCTTCTGCTCGCGCGTCAGCTTGGTAGGGACGTCGATGACGACTTTGGCCAGTATGTCCCCCCTGCCGTATCCTCTCGGGTTCGGCATCCCCCTGTTCCTCATCCTGAAGATCGTCCCAGAATGCGTCCCTGCAGGTATCGACAGCATCGCCCCCCCTTCCAGGGTCGGAACACTGACCTCGCCGCCCAGCGCCGCCTGTGTGATGGTGACCGGGATCTCCACGAGCAGGTCGTTCTCCTCCCTCACGAAGAAATCGTGGGGCTTGACATGAATGACGGCATACAGGTCGCCAGGAGGCCCGCCGCGAGTGCCATGGTTGCCAGCTCCTCTTATCCTGAGCTGCATCCCGCTGCCCGCGCCCTTCGGCACTGCGATCATGACTTTCCTGCTCTTCTGCGAAGTGCCGGTCCCCCTGCAAACCTTGCAAGGGTTCGAGTTCCTCTTGCCCGCCCCTCCGCACTTCGGGCAGGTCGTTATCGTGACGTACTGCGCGTACCCCTTCCGCTGGGACTGCTGCACCTGGCCCGCCCCTCGGCAGAATTCGCAGGTGTCTATCCTCCCGTCAGCAGATCCGCTCCCCTTGCATGCGTCGCATGACACCACTTGGGGGAGAGTGACCTCCCTCTCCGTGCCTTTGAACGCCTCATCCAGGGTTATCTCCATATCGAAACGGAGGGAGGCTCCCTGAGCCGGCCCGTTGCGCGCGCGCCCGCCGCCTCCGAAGAACTGCTCGAAGATGCTGCCTGAGGCGCCCGAACCTCCGAACGGACCGACCCCTCCGAAAATATCCTCAATGTCGTTGAAGTGAGTGAAGTCGGTCCAATCGAAGCCGCCTCCCCTGAAGGTGGACTTGAGTCCTTCGTGCCCGTGCCTGTCGTAAGATTTGCGCTTTTCTTCGTCAACCAGCACTTCGTAAGCCTCGGAGAGCTCCTTGAACTTCTCCTCGGCGATCTTCCTGTCAAGCTTTGAGACGTCGGGATGGTATTCCCTAGCGAGCTTGCGATAGGCCTTCTTGATCTCATCCGGAGAGGCGGTCCTGGCAATCCCCAGCACCTCGTAGTAGTCCCTCTTCTCGGGCATATAGTGTCACCTCACGGATGGATGTGCGCAGGGGCAGGATCCGCTCGTCTAGTCGATTATGCGGTAGTCCGCATCGACGACCCCGCCATCGCCCTTTCCTTTATCGTCAGGTCCGCTTCCGGCATCCGGTGGCGTCCCCTGGCTCTCCGGCGTTCCTGCATCCTGGGCTCCGCCCTGCTGGTAGGCCTTAGTGGCAGCCTCGTTAAGAAGCTTCGTGAGCTCCTGCACGAGCTCCTTGATCTTCACCGCATCTCCTGAGGGTATGGTCTCCTTGAGCTGCTTGGCCTTCTCGACGATCTTGCCCTTCATCTCCTCGCCGATCTTCGCCGAAAGCTCTTCCGCCGTCTTCTCGGCGGCATAGGCGAGCGACTCCGCCTGGTTCTTCAGCTCGGCGGTCTCCCTCCTCTTCTTGTCGTCATCAGCGAACTGCTCGGCCTGCTTGACCATCTTCTCTATGTCGTCTTTAGAAAGCTTGGTGGCTGCCGTGATCGTTATCGACTGGGACTTGCTCGTCGCAAGGTCCTTGGCAGAGACATTTATGATCCCGTTTGCATCGATGTCGAAAGTGACCTCGACCTTCGGGATGCCCCTCGGCGCCGGCGGTATCCCGATCAAGTGGAATCTTCCCAGTGATGTATTGTCAGCGGCCATCTGCCTCTCTCCCTGGAGGACGTGCACCTCGACCATCGTCTGACTGTCAGCGGCAGTCGAGAACACCTCTGATTTCCTCGTGGGGATCGTCGTGTTCCTCTCGATCAGCTTCGTGAAGACACCGCCTAGCGTCTCAACGCCAAGCGTGAGCGGCGTGACGTCCAGCAGGAGGATGTCCTTCATCTCCCCGCCTACGACTGCGGCCTGTATCGCCGCGCCCATTGCGACGCACTCCATCGGGTCGACTCCGTGGACTATCTTCGCGCCCAGGTGCTTCTCGACGAACTTCTGCACTATCGGCATCCTCGTCGGCCCGCCCACGAGGATCACCTTCTGGATGTCCTCCGGCTTCATCTTCGCGTCGCCGAGCGCCTGCGTTATCGACGCCTTGCACTTCTCGACTATCGGGCCGACCAGCTCTTCGAGCTTCGCCCTGGTGATCTTCATCGTGAGGTGCTTCGGTCCGTTCTGGTCCGCCGTTATGTACGGCAGGTTTATGTCCGTCTCAATCGTCGATGAGAGCTCGACCTTGGCTTTCTCCGCGGCCTCCCTTATCCGCTGTGTGGCCATCTTGTCCTTGGTGACGTCCACGCCCTGCTCGGCCTTGAAGTGCTTCGCGATGAAATCGACGAGGATGTTGTCCATGTCGGTCCCGCCCAGCTGCGTGTCGCCGCTGGTGGATATCACCTCGAAGACCCCTCCGCCGAAGTCCATGATCGTGACATCGAGCGTTCCGCCTCCGAAGTCGAAGACGAGGATCTTCTCGTCCTTCTCCACCTTGTCTAGTCCGTATGCCAGCGCCGCGGCGGTGGGCTCGTTGATTATCCTCACGACCTCTAGGCCAGCTATCGTCCCTGCATCCTTCGTCGCCTGCCTCTGGTTGTCGTTGAAGTAAGCGGGGACTGTTATGACGGCCTTCTCGATCTTGCCGCCGATGTACGCTTCCGCGTCCCTCTTTATCTTCCCGAGGATCAGCGCGGAGATCTCTTGCGGGGAGTAATCCTTGCCCTTGATGTTGACCTTGTAATTCGTCCCCATCTTCCTCTTGATGGCCATTATGGTCCCTTCTGGGTTGGATACGGCCTGTCTCCTCGCCGGCTCGCCAACCAGCACCTGGCCGTCCTTTGTGAAAGCAACGTAGGATGGGAACGCCTTGCCTCCCAGCGTCGTCCCTTCTGCGCTCGGTATGATGGTCGGCTTTCCATTCTCAACTACAGCTGCAGCCGAGTTGCTCGTGCCCAGGTCTATTCCGATTATCTTCGCCATTTTAGTTCACCTCTGTGTCCTCATCTTCTCCAATTTCACGAATCATCCTGATGAATCTCATCCGTATTCATACTCTCCTTTCTGCAGACCACAACCCTGGCCGGCCGTATGACCCTGCCCTTCATCTTGTAGCCTTTCTGGAGGCACTCGACGATCTCGTCGTCCTCCCTGTCGATGTCGTCGACCTTGGTCATGACCTCGTGCTGGAAAGGGTCGAGCTTGCAGTTCGTCTCTATCTCGGAGACTCCCTCTCTCCTCAATATGTCTTTCAGCTGGTCGCGCATTATCTCCAGCCCCTGCCTCGCAGATATTCCGTCGTCCTTGACTGCGCTCGACAAGGCTCTGTCGAAGTTGTCAAGAAGCCCGAGCAGCTCCTTGACGATCATGGCAGAAGCGAGCTGGACGAACTCCTCCCTCTCCTTGGACGCCCTCTTCTTGTAATTCTCGAAATCCGCCTGCAGGCGCACGAGCTTGTCAAGGCATTCCTCGTTCTTCCGCTGGAGCGCCCCTATGCTGGAGATCGAATCGGCGTGGGTTTCGCCGACCTCGGCGATGTCCTCCGGCTTCGATTCCGGTTCCTTCTCAGAGCCCTGTTCGGTCTTCAAATCGTCCACCCCTCTTGCCCCAGCCGAACACGCAAGCGATCGTTAAGCGAGTTTGGAAAGGGTTTGACGGACGGGGACTCAGTAGTCCTCGTCCATTCCGCCCGGCATGCCACCAGGTCCGCCTGGTCCACCAGGTCCGCCTTTGCCGCCGCCCTTGGAGGCGATGACGTCGTCGATCCTGAGGATCATCACGGCCGCCTCGGTGGCGGAGTTTATTGCCTGCCTTCCGACGCGTATCGGCTCGATGACCTTCTCATGCTTCATGTCGACGATCTTCCCGGTGAAGACGTTGATGCCGGCGTTCTTCTTCCCGTCCTTGTGGGCCTTCCTCAGCTCGATCAGCACGTCGATCGGGTCGAGTCCAGCGTTCTCGGAAAGTGTCGTCGGGATGATCTCCATCGCGTTCGCGAACTGATCGATGGCGATCTGCTCCCTTCCGCCGACCGATGCGGCGTACTCCCTGAGCCTGAGTGCGATCTCTACCGCGGTCGAACCTCCGCCGGTGACAAGGACGCCGTCCTCGAGCGCGAGCCCGACGACGCTTATCGCATCATCAAGGGATCTCTCTGTCTCGTCCACGACGTGCTCGGTGCCGCCCCTTATCAGTATGCTCACTGCCTTCGGGTTCTTGCATCCGGTCACGAATGTCATCTGGTCGCCGCCGATCTTCTTCTCTTCAACTAGTTCGGCGTTTCCCAGGTCGGACTCCTTGAGATCATCCAGCTTGGTCGCTACGATCGCGCCGGTGGCCTTGGCGAGCTTCTCCATGTCCGACTTCTTGACCCTGCGTACGGCGAATATGCCCTCTTTGGCGAGGTAGTGCTGCGCGAGGTCGTCGATGCCCTTCTGGCAGAACATCACGTTCGCCTTGGACTTCTTTACGGTCTCGACCATCCTCTTAAGCATCTTCTCCTCCTCGTTGAGGAATGCCTGGAGTTGCGCCGGGTCCGTTATCTCGATCTTCGCGTCGATCTCGGTCTTCTTGACCTCGAGCGCGGAGTCGATCAGAGCGATCTTCGCATTCGAAACGCTCTTCGGCATGCCGGTGTGGATTACTTCCTTGTCGACGATTATCCCGGTGATCATCTTGGAATCCTCCATCGAGCCGCCGACCTTCTTGACGATCTGAATGTTATCCTGGTCGACCTCGTACTTGCCGTCCTTCTTCTCAGCTATGGCGAGAACAGCCTTGACGGAGATGTCTGCCAGTAACCCCCTGGAGGATGAAACGCTCTTGCTGATCATCGCCGTCATTGCGATCTCCTTCAGCATCTCGGCGTCGTCCGAGGTGACCTTCATCCCGACCTCCTTGAGGATCTCCTGTGCCTTCTGGCATGCGAGCCTGTATCCCGCCGCTATAACGGTCGGGTGAACGTTCTGCTCGATGAGCGTCTCTGCCTTCTTCAGTAGCTCCCCGGTGAGTATTACGGCCGTTGTCGTGCCGTCGCCGCATTCCTCGTCTTGGGTCTTCGCCACTTCAACAATCATCTTCGCAGCCGGGTGCTCCACGTCGATCTCCTTCAGGATGGTCACGCCATCGTTCGTGATCACGACGTCCCCCATGCTGTCCACAAGCATCTTGTCCATTCCGCGCGGCCCGAGCGTGCTCCTGACAGCCTCGCCGATCGCCTTTGCGGCGGCGATGTTGCCCATCTGAGCGCCCTTGCCTTTCTCTCGCTTTGTTCCTTCTCTCAATATGATAACTGGTGTCTGGCCCATCATGTGTTGTTACCCCCTCCAAATAAGTTGCTTCTATCCGTTCATTGTTCTTGGAGTATACAATGTATGTTAGAACTTCTATAAGTAGGTTACCATCAGTTAATCACGGTCGCCAGTACGGCGAGGACACTAGTTTGCCGCTGACCGCCTCGGAGCCGTTCGGATGGTGCGTCTTCCTTTCGCGCCCTGTTCTAATAATATTCTACTAATATACTTCTAGCCGAAGCGCTTTCCCGTATCGAAAAAGGAGAACTGCGGCAATGGCACGGGGCAAACTGACCTTCTTCGAAAAGGAAGACATCGAACGGGTGCACAGAGCTTCTATAAAGATCCTCGAAGAGATTGGCGTACATGCGAGGAGCCCTTCTGTCGAGAAGATGCTTCTCAATGCTGGCGCCATGCGCATCGCAGGTGGCGACCGCATCTCGATACCGGAGCAGATGGTCAAAGCCGCTCTGAGCGCAGCCCCGAAGTCGGTGCTGCTCGCAGGCAGGAACGGCGTGAAGGACATCCGGATTCCGGACGACCGGAGACTCTATGCTTCCTCAGGCGGCGAGGGGGTCTATATCCGAGATTTCGTGAAAGGCACTCGGCGCACCCCTTCGAGCGATGACCTGCGAGATATCGCGATAATAGCGGAAAGCATGCCGCAGATAGATTTCTTCTGGGAGCTGGTCGGCGCCCAGGAAGAGCCTGATGAGAGGATCAAAGGGCTCATCGAGTTCAAGACATCGTTCTCGTATACCAACAAGCATCTCCAGGGCGGCTCGCTCTCGGCCGAAGAGGCTATGCACTCGATCGAGATGGCCTCGGTGATCTCTGGCGGACCGAAGGAGCTCGCCAAGAGGCCGATATTCTCTTCAGTGGAATGCCCGCTGTCCCCGCTCACTTTCGAGGACGGCCTCAGCGAAGCTCAGGTCGTATTCGCAAGAGCCGGCATCCCGGTCGTGTCGATGTCCGCTTCAATGTCCGGCCTGACCTCGCCTGTAACTATAGCCGGCACCGCTGCACAGATAACCGCTGAGAACCTCGCCAGCCTGGTGATATCGCAGACGGCGAAGAAGGGGGCGCCGTGGATCTTCAGCAGCGATTCCGTGCCCGCGGACCTCAAGTCGGGATCGATCGACTACGGTTCGCTCGAGGCGCAGCTGATGAGGACGGCGATAGGCCAGATGGGCAGGCACTACGGACTGCCCACCATGGTGGCCGGCATCACCCTCGAGAACTCCATTGCAAACCTTGGGAGCATCGCCGAAGGCGTTCCCTGCATGGTCAATCAAGCCCTCGTGCCATCAGACCTCGGCTCCGGCATGGGAGGCTGCGATCAGGCCGCAGGCGCATCGATAGAGGGGCTTATTGCAGACGCCTGGGTGTGGGGTGTAGCTAGGGAAGTCATCAGGGACTTCGACACCGATGACGATGCGATATCGATACAGACTGTGAAGGAGGCGGTTGCGGACGGAAGCTTCCTCACCAAGAAGCACACCATGGCTCGCTTCAAGAAGGAGCTGTCCGCGACAAAGAACCCTGAAGCAGTGCTCAACGGCCGCATCTGGACGGAGCCGCGCGGCGCATTGGTAAAGAAGGCACAGGAAGAGGCGAAGAAGATCCTCAGCAAGCCGAAGACGCCTGTGATCTCAAAGGACGAGATTAGGCAGTTCGATGAAATAATCAAGAAGGCGAGGAAATCCGGTTGACCCCCTTCTTAAGATTTCTTTCTCTACCAATGATTTCCGAGGCAAAATCACTCGATACATAACGACATGTTTATTAGCCAGTCCTGATGATACTTCTGGGCACGGCATACGGGGGTAACCTCAATGGCTGACATAAGGGGAAGAGTGGAAGAGGACCAGGGGATTCTGAAGAAGATTCAGATGTTCGTGCCTGGTTTCAGAGGGTACAGGCGGAAGGAAGACCTTAGGGACGCGGACAAGATGCTCCGCATGCAGCTGGCTCAAAAGCTCGCCCTGCAGAGGAGGAGCCTTGAGGACTGCAGAAGTCTTATCACCAAGACATTCAACTCGAAGCCCTTGGATGTGCTGGGCGGCCTCATAAGTCAGTTCAAGAAGGTCGAGAGCCAGGTCAACTTCGCAGAGATGGGGTATTCCGGCATCTCTGCAGACATCGCGATCAAGGAGGACGAGCTCAACAAGATATACGAGTTCGACGCCGGCCTGATCGGCGATACCGCCATGATGGCCCAGAGCATCGACAAACTGAAGTATTCGCTGGCACAGCAGGACGACGCCAAGTCGCTCGTCGACATGATGGAGATCAAGGCGAGGATCACCGATTTCGAGGACGTATTCCACAGGCGGATCGTCGTCATGGAAGGAACGGAGGTGTGATAGATGAGCCTAATCGGAGCTGACACATTCATCTGGGATGATGCGAACAAGCGCGGCAACATAATGTGGAAGGTGCCTAGGAACATCCGCTACAACGACAACATCGTCGTCAGGGAGGACGAGATGGCCGTCTTCTTCAGGGACGGCAAGGCGCTCGACTACATCGACAGGGCCGACAGGTACGCTCTTACGTCGATCAACGCGCCGATAGTCGGGAAGATTGTGAAATTCCTGTCCGGCGTCGAGCAAAAGGCCGAGGTCGTATACCTCCAGAAGAGAGTATTCGACGGCAAGTTCGGCAGCAAGCAGCCCTACCAGTTCCGCGACAAGGAATTCGGCATGGTGAACCTAAGGGTCTTCGGCGAGTTCAGGTACAAGATCGGCGACCCGAGCATCTTCGTCAACCAGTTCATCGGCAACTTCAATTTCAGCACGAGTGCGGAGGTCGAGGAGCGCATAAAGGAACAGATGGTCATTCTGATCTACAATGCGGTCGGCGACATGAAGGATGAAGGCATGGGCGTCGCAGACCTTGCTTCGAACCTGACAAACATAGAGCAGGCGGTTCTCGGGAAGGTCAAGGATCACTTCGACCTTTACGGGGTCGCTGTCGACAAGCTGTCCGGATTGTACGTCTCCATACCTGAAGAGGTGCAGAAGGCGGTCGACCAGAGGGCATCGATGAATATACTGGGCACCAACTATATGCAGTACCAGACTGGACAGGCCATGAGGGATGCCGCAGCGAACCCGTCAGGCGGAGGCGGATTGGCCGGGGCCGGGGTCGGCCTTGGCGCAGGCCTGGGAATGGGTTATCAGATGGTGGGCTCGATGCAGCAGGGGGCGCAACAGCCTGCACCTGGCGTTGCTCCTGCTCAGGCCGCGATGGTCATGATACTGTGCCCGAAGTGCAACGCACAGAACCCGCAGGGCACGAAGTTCTGCGGATCCTGCGGTGCTCCTATGTCCGCTGACACGGCACCTTGCCCGAAGTGCAGCAAGCCTGTTCCAAAGTCATCTAAGTTCTGTCCGGAGTGCGGCGCGCAGACCGGCGGCAGCAAGAAATGCGCAAGCTGCGGGGTCGAAGTGCCTGCAGCATCGAAGTTCTGCCCGGAGTGCGGCAAGACAGCATGAACCAGACAGATGAGGGACGATGATCTCGATGGATAGTTAGGAGGAATCATCTTGGCGAATGTAAAATGTCCGAAGTGCGGAGCTAATGTACCGCTTGATGCAGGAACGAAGTTCACTAAGTGCCCGTACTGCAGCTCGCAGATATACATCGACAGATCCGGGGCGGGATTCTACTACGCCCTCCCCTTCATGTCGAATCAGGACGCCAGTATCGGCATGTTCAGGCGATGGGCCGCCGGATCCACCCGAGCGAAGGATCTCGACAAGCTCGCGCAGATCAAGCAGGTGAAGAAGCAGTACTTCCCTGTTTATATGTTCAAGAGGGACGTCAACGGCATCGAGCATGTGCAAGTCGAGCCGGCCGGTTCGACCACCCTGCCTGGCCTGCACAGCCTGAAGGTGCCTGCGGGGGATCTGAAGATATTCGATGCGACATTCGACGTCAGCGGCGCCGAGCTGATCAAGCCGGACATCGAGATGCTGTCTTACATGCCCAACCTGCCTGGCAAGCCGAAGGAGCAGGCACTAGTCTACTTCCCAATATGGAACATCAACTACGCTTTCGAAGGGAAGGACTACAACGTCGTCGTGGACGGCGTCTCGGGCGAGGTGTTCTCGTCGTCGTTCCCAGTCAGGGGTTCGGCACCCTACCTCATAGTTGCGATAGTCGGCTTCGTTGCATTCCTCGGGGAAGGAGTGCTTGCGTCACGCATGGATAATCTGCTCATTCCAATCGCTCTGATGGCCGCGACCGTGGTTGGGATATTCGCTCTGTCGATGTATGTTGCAAGGAGGCTCTGATCATGCCAGACTTATCAATCGGATTGAACTGCCCGACATGCGGCGGCGCCATACAGGTCGCCGAGGGAGAGAACACGATCATCTGTGGGTACTGTGGCTCCACTCTGGCTGTCGAGGGGGACCAGGGAGTCAACACCGCGGCATTCAAGAACAAGTCGACGAAGGAAGTCGTATCGGCCGCCACTTTCAGCTGGTGGAAGCACGGTCTTAAAGCAAGGGACCTGGCCAAGACCGGCAAGATCCTCGAGATGTATCCGATATACCTGCCGTTCTGGAACGCTTCGACGCGCGTAGCCGGCTGGGTCTGCGGATATGAGGAGAGAAGGAGGACCGATTCGCAGGGACGGGTAACGGTGGAGCGCATACCGAAGGAAGTCATGGTCTTACAGGACTACACCTTCACCGAGATAGCTTGCGACCCCGGAGACCTGGGCATATCCAGCATGAAGAACTTCCAGGGGGAGATGGGCTTCGAGGACTTCGAGATGATGCCGACTTTCGAATCCACGACGAGCAAGGACGATGCTGTCGCGCATTCAAAGATGGACGCACTCGACCGAGCACTCGCAAGCGCGCATGTGCCGAATGTCACATTCAAGAAACTGCACGTGCTCCCGAGGAAGCTGTCGTTGATCTACTACCCGATATGGGTCGTGAGATACTCCTACAAAGAACGGATGTACATGAACACGGTCGACGGCGTGACTGGCACGGTCCTTTCTGGCAGGGCACCTGGAGATCCGCTCTATCAGGCAATGGCGGCCACTGCCGGGGCTTCGATAGGCGGACTCGTTGGAGCGGGCGGAATAATCCTCTCCGACGTCGACTCAAGGATAACGATCGCCTGTCTGGTCGGAGGCGTGATCATACTCGCGGTATCCTATCTGTTCTTCCGTCACGGGTCCGAGAGGTCCGAGGGGAGCTTCAAGGACAAGAAAGGTTCCGCGAAGCAGACGATTCAGCAGATACAGCAGCTGTCTTCTCAACTGAAGGTGGGATGAAATGAAAGTCACCCAGGTAAAATGCCCGAAGTGCAACACGCCGATCAGCATGAAGCAGAGGGACAAACTTTTCCTTTGCAGCCAGTGCAACACGATGCATATCAGGGATGTCAGCGTTGAGACCGTCGGTTTCGATATCGCGGAGTTCGGCCCCGCTCACCGCGGCGAGGGCATCTATGTCCCCTTCTGGAGGATGACTTGCACGATGGTAATCCACTCCGAGAGGATAGAGGGAGGCGGAATATCGCGGCTGGCCAACTGGATAAAGGGAGGCGCCAGCAGGGGAGGGAATCTATTCGTGTATGTCCCTGCGGCGGAGTTCGATCCGGGGACCTTCAAGCGGTTGGCGATGATGCTGACGGAGATGCCGCCGAACTACACGACACGGTTCAACTTCGGAGGCGTCAATAACATGCCTGCGGTCATCTCCAAGGCTGAAGCAATCGAGCTTGCGGACTTCGTGGTCGTCTCAATGGAAGCCGAGCAGCCAGGGATATTGCAGCAGCTGGACTACGCTCTGACCATCAGCGAGGCAAAAGTCGTCTACCTGCCCTTCGCGAACACCACGACGGGCCTCATGCCCGCTCTCTGATAAAACCCAACGAGGGGTGATTCACACCCCTTGTCTCGAATTTTCCGAGCATCTCATCCGAATGAGTTTTATATCGTTCATATCTACTATCCGTCTCAGATGCAAGGAAAGCCAGAAATCATGCCGCTCCTGCTCCTGAAGGGGCGGACAGCCATGCGCAGGGAGTATTCCAAGAAGGATCTCTCCTCGCTTTCTAAGAGCCTGAGGGGCAGGAATTTCGAGAAGCTCTACATCCTCGACATCGACGGGATCGAGAGGAACCGACCGCAACTTGAAATTGTCCAGAGTCTCTGCAACGATTTCTCGATAAGCTATGAGGCCGGACCCAGGAAGGGAGCGAACGTGATCGACATGGTCGTGGCCGGAGCCGATATGGTCTACATGGGGACATATTGCCTGGCATCGCTCGACGAGATCGGGACCGCGATGGCGCTCACCGAGGGCATTGGCCTGAAGATAGACTGGAACGACGGGCTGCTAGGGCGCGGAAAAGGCATCGAGAATGTCCCGATCGCCGATATCATGCGGGGCGCAATGGACCGCGGAGTCAAGGACATCGTCGCTTCAGTCGAGATCATCGACAAAGTCATTGATGCGGCGGGCGGCGGGGCTGTCGTGCGAGCGATCGCCGACAGGCCAGGGGATGAGAAGCGGACCGACCTGAACTGCGCATCGCTGATCGTGAACTGCGATTTGCTCTTGAAGGAGGAGGCGCCAGATGCCAGCTGAGCTTAAGAAGTGCCTCACGATGATATTCAGGCACAAGGGGAAGGAGCTGCTCGGCGAGCACGAGTTCGTATATGCCGCCTCGATGGACATGCACTGGTTCCCTCCGAAGGAGGCCCAGAAGCTTCTCGACATCGCGATGAAGGAGGGGCTGCTGAAGCTCTCTAACGGAATGCTTTCCCCGACATTCGAGATCATCGACGATAACTTGGACATGAGCTACCGTCCGTCCGAAAACATGATGAAATCCCATGTCAAGCCCGAGAAGAAAGACCTCTTTTCTGAGATAACCGGCCGGATAATGTCTGAGGCAAAGCTCCCGAAGAAAGAAGCCGTTTCGAAGATAAACAAGACCCGCGAGCGGATGGACATCGAGGTCGAGGTCGCCGCGCTGCTGGTCGCAAGGAGCTACGGCATGGACGTCAGCGAGGAGATCGTGGCCTGCGAGCAGCGGATATTGTCAAAATCGGATTGAACAAGCTGGATCGATGAGAAGACGGAAATGATCATTTTCCTTTCTTGACGAAGTCGCCAAGCGTCAGCCCCTGGTTGTATGCGCGCTTCTCCACCTTGACGTCTGAAACCTTCTCCTTTAGCGAAACGCCCAGCTCCCTCTCGAGCTTCTTCATGAGCTTGTCGTCCGGGTTGAGCTCCCCCCTCTCTAACTTTACCACGACCGACAGCTTCTCGTTGATCCTCGCAGCGAACTCCTTCTTCGTCATCCCCTTCGAATTTCGCGCCACGGTTATCTTCCTCGCAAAATCCAGGACCATGGAGTCGCCCGTGTCCTGCGCTTCGAAGACATCCCGGAACACCGGTCTGTTCTCCCTCCTCTCGAGCCTCTGGCTGACCACTGCGGGGGTGACGGACTTGGCAGCAGCCTTCTGCACTACCTCGTCGCCGAAGCGAATGCATTTGGAGCACACCTGCATCGTGAGCCCCTCGACCTTGGCTTTCTTACAGACTGGCACATCTTCGCCGCACATCTCGCACTGCATTTTGCGTCACTGTCGCAAACGATAAATAGCCTATCCCGGCTATATAGCTTGTCGGCTTGAAAAAGTCGATGCCAGAAGGAGCGTCCGGATTTGGGACAAGATGATTCTGAGGAGTCAAAGGTGACCCCCAAGCAGGATACTATTGACGAGTACATGAAGCGGATAACCGCTCTCGAGGAGAGGAATCTCGAGCTCGTCGAGGAGTCCCGCAAGACGGAGGGGGAGAAGAGGTTCGTCGAAGGCGAAATGCTACGCCTTCAGAAGGAACTGAAGAGGCTCAAGGCAGAAATGGAGAGGCTCAAGGCGCCCCCGCTCATCATCGGACAGATCAAGGACATGCTCACCGACGGAAGGGTCGTCGTGAAGAGTTCCACCGGTCCGGATTTCATTGTCAATATCTCAGACTATGTGCCGAAGGAGAATGTGGATGTCGGCGCGAGGGTCGCGCTGAACAAGCAGACGCTAGCAGTCATGGGCGTGTTGCCCCCGTCACTTGATCCGATAGTCATCGGCGCTGAGATAATCGTGAAGCCCGAAATCTCGTACGCTGAGATCGGAGGGCTGGAAGCGCAAATAATCGAGATACGCGAGGCGGTGGAGGATCCGCTGCTTCGGCCAGAGCTGTACAAGAAGGTCGGCATAGACCCGCCGAAAGGCGTGCTGCTGGTCGGCTCGCCAGGCACTGGGAAGACACTTCTCGCTAAAGCAGTCGCGAACAAGACCAACGCGACATTCATAAGGTTCGTCGGATCGGAGCTGGTTCAGAAGTACATCGGCGAAGGTGCCAGGCTCGTGAGGGAGCTTTTCGACCTCGCCAGGCAGAAGTCCCCGAGCATCGTGTTCATCGACGAGCTGGACAGCGTGGGCGCCAAGAGGCTCGACACCGCGACTTCAGGCGACCGCGAGGTACAGAGGACGCTCATGCAGTTGCTCGCAGAGCTAGACGGATTCAACCCGCTCGGAGAGGTCAAGATCATCGGGGCTTCCAACAGGCCGGACATACTCGACGAGGCGCTCCTGAGGCCCGGGAGGTTCGACAGGATCATAGAGATCCCGCTACCGAACATCGATGGCAGGAAGGCGATATTCAAGATCCACACCAGGAGGATGAACCTCGACGAGACCGTCGACCCGCACGAACTCGCGCACAAGACCGAAGGCGCGACCGGCGCAGAGATAAAGGCGATCTGCACCGAGGCCGGCATGTTCGCGATCCGCGACAACAGGGACGTAGTGACCCTCGTGGATTTCGATAAGGCGGTATTGAAGGTAATGCACCAGGGCGAGGAGATCGGTAACCGGCCGGAATCCGGCCCTATGTTCGCATGAGTCGATAGAGGTCTATTCGATCTCTATGTCTTTCTCCACAACGAATGCGCCAACATACTGGCACTTCTTGCAGTGGTACTTGTAGCCGGTGATGAGCCCGGTCTCATAATACATGTCAGCCGAGCCGCATTGCGGGCAGGTAAGAACCCTCTTCTTCACAGACACCGAAGGCGCATGCCTGCTAAAGAACCTGTCTGCTATCTGTGCTCCCTGTCGGTCCCGCCCTGGGAGATCTCCTGCGCTATGTTGTAGATGTCCTCCATGCCGGACATCGTCTCCGAGGAGGCGAACCCGACCCCTCCGCTGGCTCCGAGGGTTTCGAGCGCCTTGAGGATCTCTATGCTCATCTGGTTCTGTGCGCCGGTGACCTCGTCCATGAGTGCGTTGAAAAGCACCTCGTTGCTGTCAGCCCACTGGGTGATCTTCTCAATCTCCTCCTCTGTGAGGATGTCGGCCTTCGAGATCATGTTGAATATCGGGACCCCTAGCCTGAAGTTCGTGATCGACGAGAGCACCATCGAGGTGACGAAACCGTTCGGATTCCGGGCCAGCATCGGGTCGACCAGGAAGCATATCATCGAGGTCTCCAGGTCGAAAGCCTCCATTATCTTCTTGCTGCTGTTCCTGAACGCAAATAGTTCCAGCTGCCCAGGCGTGTCGAAAAGCACGAAGTCGGTCTCGAACGTCTCAAGCACCTCGGCTACCTTTGAGGTGTTGACGGCGAGCAGGTCCGCCGCGGCTATCTGCGCTCCGTTGGGGCCAAGCTTGTACTCACTCATGATGTCCGAAAGCCTGATCCAGTCTCTTATGTCGATGTCGGCCTCGTAGGGAAGCGTGTCAGCGCCAGGGTCGAGGTTCACTTTCACCGCATCATAGCCCTGGGTCTGCAGCCATTCTGAGAATGCCGCGGTCATCGTGGTCTTGCCGCAACCGGCCGTTCCTACAAAATATATGTTGAATGCTCCTTCCACGGCGATACCTCGATGACGATTCGGAGCGGGGATGAAGGGAGTTTCGGGTCTTTTGGATGCAGACCTTTCGAACCCTTGGCCAATCGGTCTCTCTTCCCCTTTCAGGGATTAAGAGCCGATTGCTCTACCTGTCTGAGCTACATCCCCGCAAACCGCTGGTATTAGGTGACCATTAATAAATCTATCGAGCGGATAATCATCATAGCCAGTATTGGTGATGGCGCGGTGAAACTCCGGCAGCAGTCCGATGCTCAGGTCAGAGAAACTTCAGTATGCGGAGAGCCTCTTCGACGTGCCGCTCCGCGTGCGTCAGCGAGTCGAAGACGTGACGGACGACGCCCATCCTGTCGATCACGTAAGTGACTCTTCCGGGGATCATCCCGACGGCAGACTTGGGTACGCCGTACAGCTCCCTTACTCTCCCGTCCTCATCGGCCAGCAGCTTGAACGGAAGGTTGTATTCCCTGGCAAACTTCTCGTGCGACTCAACAGTGCCCGTGCTCACGCCAATGACTTCCGCGCCCATCTCCTTGAAAGCCTCGAAGCTGTCCCTGAACGCGCATGCCTCTGTCGTGCAACCCGGCGTGAAGTCTTTTGGGTAGAAGTACAGGACGACAGGTTTCCCCTGGAATTCCTTGAGACTGACCTCCTGGCCAGTCTGCGATCTCAGCTTGAAATCAGGCGCTACGTCCCCTATCGCCACTCCCTTTCCGCCCAAACTATCCCTCTGGAGCCATAATGAGTCTCGCGGTAGATAAAGCGAATCCCATTCCCGTTTTGACGGTGGGTGGCACGAAAGATATTTGCACACGTTGGGCATAGCATATTGTGCGGAGTGGTGGGACTCCAGACATGGAAGTAGCATTTCTCGGAAGCAGCAGCGGCGGAAATTCGACCCTTATGTGCAGTGGAGACTCCCGCATACTCATCGACGCCGGCCTGTCCGCGAGGGAGATCGAGCGCCGCCTCGAGCTAATCGGGCATTCTGCGAAGGACATCGACGCAATCCTGCTCTCGCACGAGCACACCGACCACTGCAGAGGCGCCGGCATACTGTCCAGGAAGTACGACATCCCTGTAATGGCAAACCCTCCGACCTTCGCGATGTCCCCGATAGGAAACGTGAGGTTCATGGAGTTCATGACGCAGGAGGAGTTCTCCGTCGGAGATTTCAAGATAACAAGCTACCCGGTGCCTCACAACGCAGCCGAACCAGTCTGCTTCTCGATATCGACCGAGCGGCACAACATCGGCTTCGCGACCGACCTCGGCAGGGTGACCCAGCTGATACACAATGTGCTCTCGGACAAGGACCTGCTGATAATCGAGGCCAACCACGACGAGCACATGCTCAGGACCGGCCCTTATCCGGAGTTCCTCAAGAAGAACATCGCCTCTCCTAACGGACACCTTTCGAACAAGGCGGCCGCATCGGCCGTCTCATCTCTCGTCACCGAAAAGACCCAGGAGGTCGTCCTGGTGCACCTGAGCGAGGAGAACAACACGCCCGAAAAGGCGGAGCACGAGGTCCGCACATCGCTCGCGAGGAAATTCATGTCGACAAAGGTCAAGAGCGCCGAGAGGTACAAGGTCACTCCGACGATAAACCTAAGATGACTGCCTTACCTCGATCGCCTTGTTGTGCTTGACAAGTATGTCCCCGATGTTCCTGGGGAGGCTTATTATGTCCTCCTTGGCGAGGTGATAGTTCTTGTCCGTCCCGGCGAACGCGGGCAGGTCCTCCAGGATCCTGACGAGGATTATCTCCGACTTAACCGCCTCCTTCTGCGGTGCAGCGACCGGCACCTCGGGCGCAGGAGCGGCCTTTGCCGCTTTTGGCGCAGGCATCGGCGTCTCCTTAGGGGCTTCCACAGCAGCTTCGCATTCGGCGCTCATCGTCTTGCTGCAGTGGTCTATGAAGAACGCCTTCAGCGAGTTGAAAGCCTCCGTCTCCTCCGGGGTTGCGTTGTCGACGCGCGCCTCGTTGCCGAACGCGGCGGTCATCGCCATGAGAGCTATTTTGCGCATTCGCGTCTCGTAAATCTCGGAGCTCTTCTCCTTAGCGGTCTTGAGCTGGTTGTGCAGCATGCCGGACATCTCAGTGCTGTCGGACCTGTTCTCCGCAATCCTCTGGTTCAGCGTGTCGAGGTAGCTGGCCATGCGCTTGTAGAAATCTGAGGACGCCTTCACGAGTGAAGTCTGCTTTGACTCCTGCCGGTGGGCCGACATGAGCTCCTCGTAGGTCATCTCCATCCTCTTCGACATCGAAAGTTCGAATAACTCTCCATGCTCTTATTGTTTTCACTACTGATGAAAATATATTGCTTGGCAATGCATGGGGTATCGTTGTCCGCATCCGGAGGGAATCGTTGAAGCGCAAGGCCCGCATCATCGAATCGACAGAGGCGGGATGCTTTCTCAACATCGAGGCTTCCCCCGGAGCGAAGAAGTCCGAGATCATGGGGATCGACATATGGCGCGGGGCGCTGAAGGTCACCCTCGCCGCGCCACCTGTGTCCGGCCAAGCCAACCAGGAGCTCATCGAGATGATGAATGCCAGGTTCCCTGAGTCGAAAGGAAGGATCGCTCTGACGAAGGGAGCGAAATCTCATTCCAAGACGCTTTTCATACCGGCCGGCGAGGCCGTCGTTAGGAAAAGGCTGGGGCTGACCGATGATAAGTGAGGCGGAGAGGCTCGATAAGCTAGAGGATATCGTCGATGAGCTGATCGAGCGCAGCCAGTCCGAGCCGGTGATCGTCGAGGGGGCGCGCGACGTACGCGCTCTGAGGGAGATCGGCGTCGAGGGGATCATCAAGCCGGTCAACACAGGGATCGGCATAATCAACTTCTGCGAGGCGCTCTCGGCTGATTACACAAGCTTCATAATCTTGACTGACTGGGATAGGAAAGGCGGGCAGATCGCGCATCACCTACGCATCGGCTTCGAGTCGGTCGATGTCAAGTACGACTTGCAGATGAGGACGCAAATGGCGATGTTGGTGAAGAAGGAAATCAAGGATGTCGAAAGCCTCCCGTCATACCTCGAGAGGTTGAGGAAATCGGTTGTCACGAAAACACCCAACGCCCGCCGCGACCCAGGGCGCCGTGGCAAAGATTAAGAGAGAACCCGACACATTAGACCGGCGGGGAATTCAGATGCTAACGCCAAAGCTGCTGCAGGCTCTCGGAATATCTTCGGAAGACGAGCTCTTCGAGGAGATACCCGGTGAGGCTCGGATCAGCGGAATAGATCTGCCCCCTGGCATCGGCGAAAGCGAGATGATCAAAGAGATCGATGCGATCCTCTCCAAGAACAGGACGGCAGATGAGATGCCGACGTTCCTGGGCGGAGGGTCATACCGTCACTTCTCCCCTGCCGTTGTGAGCGAGATACTGAGCCGCTCCGAGTTCTACACCTCTTACACCCCTTACCAGCCTGAAGCCAGCCAAGGGATGCTGCAGGCGCTCTTCGAGTACCAGAGCTTCATGTCCGAGCTGACTGGGATGGATGCTGTCAACTCCGGCATGTACGATTGGTCGACAGCCTTGGGCGAGGCCGCGCTCATGTGCGGCAGGATGAAGCACGGTTCCAGATTCCTTGTCGCGAGGAGCGTGTCACCCGAACGAAAGGCGGTCCTGAGGACATACCTGAAAGGGATCGATGCAAACGTGCAGGAGGTCGCTTTCAACAAGGAGACCGGCAGGCTCGATATCGCGGATTTGCGCGGCAAGCTCTCGGAGGATGTTTTCGGCGTGTATATCGAGAACCCGAACTACTTCGGCGTGCTCGAGGAGGAGATTGACGAAATATCCTCCGTGGTCGGAGAGACACCGTTCGTCGTCGGAGCAGATCCGTTGTCGCTGGCAATAATGCGCCCGCCATCGGATTACGGAGCAGACATCGTAATCGGAGAGGGGCACCACTTGGGCAACAGCCCTTACTTCGGAGGCCCGCTGATCGGGATATTCGGCTGCCGCAGGGAACACGCCCGTAAGATGCCAGGCAGGATAATCGGCGCCACGATAGATGCGGCCGGCAGGCGCGCTTTCTGCATGACCCTTCAGACAAGGGAGCAGCATATAAGGCGGGACAAGGCAACTTCCAACATATGCACCAACGAAGCTCTTATGGCAGTCGCAGCTTGCGCATACCTGGCTAGCGTGGGGAGACGCGGGCTGATCGAGATAGCGGAAACGAATGTCGATAAGGCCAGGCGGCTTTCCGATGCAATCGGCAAGATCGGCGGTTACCGTTCACCGATTTTCAAAGCATCGCACTTCAACGAATTCGTCATCGGATGCCCGCTTCCTGCGGACAAGCTTTCAAGATCGCTGATCGAACGCGGCATCCAGGGCGGCATATCATTGAGGCCGGACTTCAACGAGATGGGCGAGGCAATGCTCCTGGCCGTATCGGAACTGAATCCGGATGAGGACATGAAGGCACTGACGGATGCTCTGGAGGCGATAAGGTGACCTATCGCCAGGCATCATACGACGAACCTATTCTGTTCGATCTGGAATCGGTCGATAACGTGGGCAAAGGTCAATTGCCTTCGAAGATCGTGCCCGAGCGCCTCAGAAGGCAATCCCTCAGCATTCCGGATCTCCCCGAGAGCGCAGTTATGAGGCACTTCGTAAGGCTGAGCCAGATGAACTTCTCCGTCGACTCGGGCTTCTACCCGCTGGGCTCTTGCACCATGAAGTACAACCCGAAGATCAACGAGCGGATCGCGCGTGACCCCCGAGCCTCTTCGATACATCCGATGCAGGACATCTCGACGGTCCAGGGGTCGCTGCAGATCATGTACGAACTCGAGCGGATGCTTTGCACGATCGGAGGCGTCGACGCAGTCTCCTTGCAGCCAGCGGCTGGCGCTCAGGGGGAGTTCACCGGTCTACATATCGTGAGGGCGTACCACGAGAGCAAAGGCGAGCGGCGCAAGGATGTCATAGTGCCAGACACCGCGCATGGGACCAATCCGGCCAGCGCTGCGATGGTCGGATACGATGTCATAGAGATCCCATCGAAGAGAGGCCTCGTGGACTGCGATGCGTTAAGGTCGATCGTTGGGAAGAACACGGCCGCCCTTATGCTTACGAACCCGAACACGCTCGGAATGTTCGAGAAGGAAGTCCTATGCTTGGCAGACATCGTCCACGACTGCGGTGCGCTGCTCTACTACGACGGAGCCAACCTGAATGCGATAATGGGCAGGACCAATCCCGGCAAGATGAATTTCGACATAGTCCATTTCAACCTGCACAAGACATTCTCGACGCCCCACGGTGGCGGAGGTCCTGGCGCTGGGCCCGTAGGAGTAACGAAGGAGCTGGAGCCCTTCCTGCCTGTTCCGAGAATCGTTAAGGACGGAGTGAATTTCTCACTCAGCTACGACCATCCGAAATCGATCGGCAAGGTCAGGGCATATTACGGGAACTTCGCAGTTCTTCTGAGGGCATACATCTACATACGGATGAGTGGCGGAGAAGGATTGCGCGACATCTCGACAAGAGCTGTTGCCAACTCCGCATACTTGCTCAAGCGGCTGGAGAAGAGCCTTGATCTGCCCTTCGGCGGGAAACGGATGCACGAGTTCGTATTGTCCGGCAGCAAGCTCAAGGAGAAAGGGATCAGGACACTGGACTTCGCGAAACGCCTCCTGGACCACGGTGTGCACGCGCCGACGATATACTTCCCGCAGATAGTCGACGAGGCGATAATGATCGAGCCGACCGAGACCGAATCCCTGAGTACACTGGATGAGTTCGCCTCAGCGGTGGAATCGATAATGTCGGAGCCGGCGGAAATGATACGGACGGCCCCGCACAACACCGCCGTCAGGAGAGTGGATGAGGTGAAGGCCGCAAGGGATCTGATATTCAGCTACCGCGCCTTGGTGGAACACGAGAAGATCGAGCAGCAGAGGCGGCCGCAAGATTCCGGATGAAGCTCAGCCGAACATGTCTTTGCTCTTGTCCACCGGATATTTCTTCTCATTCAGCGTCATCTTCTCTGCGATGGCCTCTCCGAGGTCGAATCCGCAAGCGTTCGCCATGCTCAGCGCGTAGATTGCCGTGTCAGCGGTCTCGAACCTTATCCTTTCCATCGTCTCTTTGTCAAGGCGTTCAGTGCCGCCGCTCCACTGGAACACCTCAAGCAGTTCGGACGCCTCTACTGAAAGCGCAATCGCTATGTCCTTGGGTCTGTGGTACTTGCTCCAGGAGCGATCGTCAACGAACTTCTTCACCCTCGCCCCCATCTCCTGAAAAGTCAGAACCTCCATGGATTTCACCGGGAGCTGATTGATTTGGTGGAGATTATGTTTGGCTTCAGCAGGCGCTCGCCCCTGTCAAAGCAAGATGGTCGAGAGGATGTTCATGTCGCCGATGGAGCTTGGCGCGAGCGGGCCTAGCCAAGGCATCACGTTCGGCCTGTACATGTCCGGAACGGCAGGGGCGTAGATCAGGTCGGTGCACCTCGGGGCGCTCAGGCGGAGCTGATTCTGTATGGTCCTGTCCATCTGGCAGGCTCTGACCATATACTCCTGCGCCAGTATGATCGCATCCTGCGGCGTGCTCAATGGAGGGATGATCCTGACGCCCGAAGGGGTCGCTGGCTGGGCGTTCTTTATCGCCTCCCTTATCGGCCCCCCGCCGCTGATCGAGGTCTCGTTGCCGGAAACCCTCCTCATCGCATCGTTGAAAAATCCCTTTCTATCTCGCGCCTGGAAAACATCGGTTAGGACCGCCTGAGGGTTCGCCCCGCTGGCGGCGTTCATGTCGACCGGGAATGTCGCCGCTACCAGTATCGATTCGGCCACTTCGACGCCCTGCGTCTTCCATAGGGCCCCTGTCTGGAATGTGTACGGTATGTCGATTGCCCAGAACGGCACAAGCACGGTCCCGCTGCCGGTTAGTATCCTGATCCTGCCGCCCCCCGACTGCGCCTGGCGGATATCCGCAACAGCCTTCAGGATCTGCTCGTGGTGGTTCGACTCCATGAATCTCACCTGCCACTTCGGGGGAGACTGCATCTTGAGCGCATTCAGCAATCCCATCAGGTTGAGGATCGGCACCATGTTCCCTGCTGTATCGCTTGACGGCTGCGCTATCTGCGCTTGCGCGAGATACGATGCGCCGTTCAGGATCGACCTCTCCATCCTGATTGCCTGGAGCATTATCCCCATCTCCATGTTCTGAGACGTCGCCGACTCCGCCTTATCGAGGCTGTCTCCTGCCTCTTTCAGATGGGGGATTGAATCCGTTGCTTTAAGGCTGGATAAGAGATCGAGCGCCTGGGAGAGGCTGGAAAGCCCCCTCATCCTTTCACGGATGCAGGAGAACTTGTCGAGTCCCTTAAGTGCCTCGGCGGCAGCATCGTAATTCTGTTTCATGAAGAAGTAACGCTCGGGTTTAAGATCGGCCATCAGGGCGACGTTATTGAGCAGATAGCCGTAAGCGATGGACAACCCGCTCGTCTCGCCCACGAGCATCTTCGATTCATCATCCACTGCAAGAGGCTGGACCGACCGCACCTTTGCCTCGAACAGGAAGACGCTCTTCGGGTCGGTGCTCACCGGCATGCTGGTCTCGGTCATGGAGGGCAAGGTCATCAACGGACGCGAAAGCAGGTTTAGGCAGTTGAACCGGTACTCGCTGTATTCGGTGCTCAGCCTCGGTCTGATGTTGTTCATGAAGACCATGTGCCGCGCCACAGGATCGGTTATACCGGTGACCGAGGCGCCGACCCCAGGGGGCATGGCCTGCCTTACCCAGGCGTTGACCTGGCCGAGTATCTGATCGTAGAATGCGCGAGCATCCACCAGCTTCTGGCTGGAGCCGCAGTACTCGCAGCGGATTATGTCGTCCGTCAGTCTGGCGGTGAGCGGCGCGGAACAGGACTTGCAGCGGAGTTCGAGCATGCTGACCGGATTATTCATGCCATTGTCAACCATCTTGGATTCTCCTGTCGACACTACAATCTAGGCCCCATTCTCCCTAGCTGGCGTCTGATGTCCTCCAACTGCTTGTTGATCTTCACTTCCAGCTCCTGCGTCTTCTGCGTAGCTATGGATTCTGACAGGGCGAAGATCGCACCGTAGCATCCCTTGCATGCGTAAACCATTCCATTTGCTTCGTTGAATGAAGGCAGCGCGGTACCGCCTGCAGTTTTCTTCAGCATGTCGGTCAGGTCGCTGGGAATGGATACGAAATGCACATTTTCTCCGGACACCTCCCTGCCGCAGAACCAGCACTTGACGGCGAGACCGTAGGATTGAACGTAATTCGAGGCGGTCTGAGCCATGTCCGCCCGACCAGCCTGCATCCACCAGAGGCGCGCTGTTTGGAAATGCTCCGCAGCGGCCTTCGGGTTCTCCTGGACGAGCGATTGCCCAAGGGATTCCTCTGCCATGGCTAGCAGCGGCAGTGCCCTGGCTTCTCCAGGGGTGGTCTCCTTCCAGAAGATCTCAGGTATGATCAGAACCCTGCCGGAGGTCTTGGACCGATATCCCATCGCGATGTCCTGCAACCTCTTGGCCCTCGCACCATGCTCCATCGGGCTCGAAGGTACTACGGCCAGTATTTCCTTCTCGGCTGCAAGCAATTCCGCCTCGTCAGCGAGCTGGGATGAAGTGGTCTCGTGAAGGCCGATTTTCAACGGTACATTTCCAAGCGAACGCAACACCTGTGCGGCCGAATAATACACGCCCGGATTATCTGGACTGAGTGCGATAGCTAAAACCGACATATATCCAGAGGAGATGGCGTAGCCGTAGCTGTCGTTCTGCTTTGAGAATTTCCTCGCCGCCTCCGAGTACTTGTTGTAAGCCGTGCTGAAGTCTCCGCGCACGACGGCGTCGAGAGCGGCCGACATGACCTCCTCGCCTGACTTCATTATGGACAAAGAAACCCCTCAGCTTGTGGGACAGTCAATCATGTCTTTGGTAGTTAAGAATTTCTAGCCGTCCACCTTAAATGCCAGACCTATGACATCGATGGTGCAAACAGCATTGGCGCACTGATGGTTTCCAACAGGGGAAAGGGATTATCATATCATAGTGCATCGGGAGCGAACGATGGGGCGATTCATAGTATTCGAGGGGATAGACGGCTCCGGAAAATCTAGCATCACGAAGGCGATTGCCTCGAAGCTCGGCAGTTCCGATGTAGTTATGACAGGGGAGCCGACCGACACTTGGCTCGGCGACGCGGTGAGGCGCTCGCACAAGGAGGAGGCCGATCCGCTCACGGAAGCTTTCCTCTTCCTCGCTGACCGGGTTGCGCATACGGAGAAGATAAAGCGCTGGGTGGGGGAGGGGAAGACCGTCCTCTGCGACCGTTATTACCATTCAACGGTTGCCTATCAGGGAGCAGCTCTGGAGGGCAAGACTGATTTCGATGTCATCGAATGGCTTCTCGGCATAAATCTCAAGGTCGCCCTTGAGCCGGATGTGGTATTCCTGTTCAAGGTCGATCCTGAAACGGCCTTGAAGCGGGTGACCAGCCGCGGCAAGCTGTCGAAGTTCGAGCGCCTTGAGTTCCTGACCAAGGTGGCGGCGAACTACGAAAGGCTGGCAAAGATGCGGAAAAACATCATCATCGTCGATTCCAACGGCCCGCTGGATAAGGTGATTGACGAAGTCATGCGCAGGCTTTGAGCAATGTTTATACATAGTTCCCACGATTTGTGATTTCCATGCATCCTGCCGAGAGGTTGAGATTGGCTGCCGGCAAAGGCCAATTCGCAGGTAGACATCTGCTCCTTTGCGTAACGGGCAGCATAGCCGCCGTCGAGGACGTGCGTTTGGTCAGAGAGTTCCTGCGAAGGGGCGGCGAAGTCACCGTAGCGATGACAGAAAGCGCCACGCGGATAATCCATCCAGAGGCGCTATGGTTCGCCTCCGGCAAGAAAGTCATCACCGCGCTGGACGGGGACGTTCAGCATGTCACCCTGTGCGCTCAAGGTCCCGGCAGCGTCGACGCCGTACTCGTGGCTCCCTGCACTGCAAATGTGATTTCAAAGCTCGCGACAGGCATCTGCGACGATGCAGTCAGCACGATGCTTGTGACCGCCCTCGGTTCTGGCAAGCCGATTTTAATGGCACCCAGCATGCACGGCAGCATGTGGGCGAATGCGATCATAAAGGAGAATCTTGAGAAGCTCGTCTCCCTCGGAGTGACACTTATCCAACCGAACCTCGAGGAGGGCAAGGCGAAGATGGCCGACATCGAGACGGTCGTCTTGACCGCTGGAAGAATCATCCTCGGTTCTCCTCTCAAGGGTAAGAAGATCACAGTCATAGGGGGCTCAACGGATGAGCCGATCGACTCCGTCAGGTCGATAACAAACCGCAGCACCGGCGGCACCGCGATGTCGCTGGTCAAGGAAGCTTATCTGCAGGGGGCGGAGGTTGAGCTCATGCTCGGGCGGTGCAACGCAACCCCGCCGAGCTTCGTCAAGGCCAAGAGATTCAAGACGGTCGCAGACCTGAAGAAGATGACCTCTAGCAAGAGGTTCGGCATCGTTCTCGTCCCCGCAGCAATATCCGATTTCACCGTCGAAAAGCCTGTCAAGGGAAAAATCCCCTCAGATGCGGATAAGCTGACGCTCGCCCTGAAGCGTACGCCAAAGATCGTCGATTCTATGAATGCCAGCTCGATCATCGGCTTCAAGCTTGAGGCGGGCGTGACCGTCGAAGAGCTGAAGGAAAGGGCGGTTGCGAGGATGAAATCGGGAAAGATGTCCGCAATCATTGCGAATAGAGCCGAGGATATCACCGATGAGAGCTCAACCGTTTACTTCATCGACAGATCCGGGGAGTCAGTCGAGCTGAAAGGCACCCGCGAGGAGATCGCCCGGGGAATCATAGCCAACCTGGCAAAGGTCATCAAATGAGCGACAGCAGGAGCGCTTTCTGTCCCGGGCACATAACCGCCTTCTTCGAGATATGCGATCAGGTGGGGGACCCTCGCAAGAAAGGCTCGCGCGGGGCCGGCATGAACATTTCGCTCGGTGCGCGAAGCAAAGTCACCGTCGAAGACTCGCAGAGCAGGTCCATCTCAGTCCGCATAAACGGCTCGGAATCCAAAGCCAACACTACCGTCGATGCCTTATCCAGCATACTCGGAGATAGTAAAAGCAGGGTCAATGTCGATACTCGCCTCGACCTGCCGATGGAGCAGGGCTTCGGCATGAGCGCCGCGGGCGCTCTATCGGCATCGCTCGCCCTTTGCTCCCTGCTCGGCATCTCTCAGGAGAAGGCGTTCGAGGCGGCGCACATCGCAGAGGTGAACAACAGGACCGGGCTCGGTGACATCGCCGGCATACAGGCAGGCGGAGTCGAGATTAGGCTTGAGCCAGGTTTGCTGCCTTACGGCCGCGCGGAACGCATCGAAGCCCTTGGGGAGGTGGTGCTTGCCGTGGTCGGGACGCCGATGAAGACGGAGCATATCCTGTCGGATCCTGTCAAGCGCGGGAAGATATCGGCCGCCGGCAAGAGGTGCATGGCGGAGTTCGACGACGGCCGTTCACTCGAGCAGCTGTTCGCACTCGGCGTGGAGTTCATAGAGGAGGCCGAGCTCCCTTCAAAAGAGGTGCTGGAGGCGCTTATCGTCGCGGACTCGTTCGGAATGGCCAGCATGGCGATGCTCGGCAATTCGGTGTTCTGCGTCGGCGACACGGTCGAGCTTGCCGAACAGCTGAAGAAGTTCGGCCCTGTTTTCACTTGCTCCATAGATCAGAAAGGGCCGACGCCCATCTGACCGTCACTTGTATAGAGTGAAAAGCTGGTCGTCGCCGCCCACGTCGAAAAGTCCGATCCTCGCTCCGCAGTCAAGCCACCCATGGGCGTAGTTTATGCAGGCGAAGGCACTGACCAGATCCCCGTCCTTCGCGAACTTCTTCGCGTCGGAGGAGTAGCTCTCCGCCATCTCAAGGAAATCATCCGCCAGCTCTCTCATGTACGAGCGCTCGGGAGCGGCTATCTTCAGCTTCTTCAGGGCTTTGTCCGTGGTCTGAAGATACTTCTCGAGGCGCTCCTGGCTTATCTCGGAGTTGCGCCCCAAGATGGCTCACATCCTCTTGGTCTGCACGACCTCTATGCTTTCGCCGCCGTGCTTCGTCTCCCTCGGCCGGATCTCAACGAACAAAGGCATGGACGCTCCGCCCCCGGTGATCAGCGCGGTCCCTATGGGCAGCCGCTGGATCTCCTCCTCCATGCTTGCGGTAAGCCCCTCGAGCGAGGAGGCTATCGCCTTAAGGTCGTTAGGGTTCGTCACCTTGAGCGTGATCTGAGTGTTGCATTGGCTGACGATGTTCTTGTCGACCTTTGCAGGCCTCTGGCTTATGATCGTCAAGCCCAGGCCGAATTTCCTCCCCTCGGAGGCGAGCGTCCTCAGGATTCTAGTGGAATTGGCTATCCCCTGCTGCGGACAGAAGTTGTGCGCCTCCTCCATCACGATCATCAATGGCGGGATCTTGTCCGCCTTCCTGAGTTCGAAGAGGTTCGTACATAGTCGGTTGACTATCAGCTCCTGAATGTCCGGCGCCGCGCCCTTAAGATTGATTATCGTCGTCTTGCCCTTCCTCACGAGGTCGTCTATCTTGGTCCCCCTTTCCACGAATATCTCCGAATCCTGCAGATACTCGAGCTGATTGATGAGAGGGCCGGCCTGTGCGTCTTCGCCGGCAAGCAGTGTATCGATTATGTCCTTGATGCTGAAATCGCCCTTCGCCTCCCTGAGCATGTCCACGGCTCTGCGGAGCATGGTGAGGTACGACCTGACGTTCTTGATGTTCGTGAGCGAAAGGATGTCCCTGGCATCTAGCGTGCTGAGGGTGAACCTGAGCGGCTTTGCGTCCTTGTTTATTTTAGTGTATGCCGCGAACTCATTGATTTTGTCGGAGTAGCCCTTTGTGTGCACGCCGAAGTCTCTTTTGATCTTGTCATCTATCTTGCCCCTCTCGCCGAGAGTGTGATATTCGCCGTGTGGGTCGATGATGACGGTCGTGACATCATGCTTCATCAGCTCCTCGATGAAGACGCCGCTGCAATACGACTTCCCGGCGCCGGTCATCGCCAGTATGCTGACATGCTTCTGGACCATCTTGTTTATGTCGAGCTCGATCCTGATGTCGTGCCCCGCGAGGAGCCCCATGTAAGCGCCCGCCTCGGTGTGCTCCTTCAGGCCGATGGCGTTCCTGATCAGGTCGTTGGTGGCCTTGAAGACCCTTGCGCCGGCCTGGAGAGGCGTCCTCGGGCTCTGGAGCAGGTTACGCTCGTCCCTGTAGCCGACGAGCAAGACCTGAGCGATCTGCTTCTCCTCGATGTCCATCTTCTGCCCCTCGGCCATGATCTGCACCTTGTCGATGGAGAGGTCGGTCTTTCGCTCTATCTCGGTGATCTGTCCCAGTATCCAGCCGTGGGTCTCGTGCTCCGTCTGGACATATTCCAGCTTCTCTATCGTGGCGGTTAGCAGGATGTTGAATATGGATGTGCC
>Ga0315281_10000428_pt1 | contig 58170 bp, 51 predicted proteins | sample YL17G07_0_MG_FD_204540 | JGI IMG/M metagenome (GOLD analysis project Ga0315281, IMG submission 204540) | Sediment microbial communities from Yellowstone Lake, YNP, Wyoming, USA - YL17G07_0 | ecosystem: Environmental > Aquatic > Freshwater > Lake > Sediment | place: USA: Wyoming | collected...
TGATGACTAACACAGAGACAGTTTTTTTCATCATTTTTATTTTAAGCATTATCACATTGGGTGTTGTTTATTTTACCCAGGTGCGTTCGAGACATTCAAAACATACCCACTAATTGTCCTGTGCATAAAAAACAGCCGGATGAGGATTGAAACCAGGTCAGTAAAGGAAGACCTGGATAAAATATAAAATTATCCTGTTGAAAATTTGAGTGTATAGGCATTTCAATGTTTTTGGTAGGAGCCAACTCCTGTTGGCGACCGGGCACGCGCACACCGTTGTGCATTGCCAATCGCCGTCAGGAGACGGCTCCTACCGCCGTGGGGGGGAGTAATTTTGTGAGGTTAAAGAAGGGTATCTTAGGGTTGGTAATGTTTTTTTGCATGTGCCGCCTTGCAACCGCCTCTCCGCTTGATTTCTCCTGGAATTCCCCAAGGTGGTACGTGCACAATAAAGGGACGGGGGGAGAAGTCCGATACATTGTGTGGTTTTATAATCTCGGTAATACAACGGAAAAACCTATACTCGTGCCGATTGAGGTGTTTCTCACAACGGATACAGGAGAAAAATTTCTTGATGCGTACTACCCTGAAATCCTGGAACATGCGGCAAAGTTAGACGAAAATTTTCAGGAAGATACAAAGTATCAATACGCCACCATTGCTAAGGGCGAGCTGGCTTCGCAGACAACAAAGCATTGCGTGGCGATGTTTGAAGACGTCGATCCAAAGGCCAAGCGGCTAGACATCTTTGTAACGGGTATATCGCATTTCTTTTTCTGGCGATGGGGAATGTTCGATCATGCTTATAAGATTACCTACGAAAAAGAACTTGATCGTTGGCGGTTGGTTGAGCATGGTATGATCAAAGAGTCTACGCAGCGATCCTATGAATCAAAAAGATGGTAGTGGGTAATTGAATTGCACAAATTTTGGGTTGTCAATCTCATAGATTATCTGTTACAGTTCATTACGCGTGGTATTACCCCTTACAATGCCAGAGGTATAGAACATGAACCCAAGCCTTGCAACGGACACAAAAGCGGTTATCGATCGCCTATCACACAGCATTTCAACCTTTCCCGTTCCGGATGCCTTCTATCGGATAGCAGAAGAACTAAAATCTGTTTTTCATTTTGATCGACTGTGCCTCACGCTGATAAGGGAAGATAAAAATTCCGCTGTTATTGAATTCCTTTATTCCACCTATAGTGATTCCCACCTGCCGGCAGGGTCCGTCTTGTCATTGAACAGCAGCGATTTCGGAGAAGTTTTCAGAACGGCCAATCCGGTCTTTGTCCACGACACGTCCAAAGGACAATGCGATACCGATGTGCTGTTGCTTAAGGATGGTATATGCTCCAGGATATCTTTGCCACTGTTCTATGGTGGTGATGTTATTGGGGCATGTTGCATGGGGAGTCGTCAGGCATCCCATTTTTCAGAGAGCCAGATATGCATTTGGAAAGAAATTGCCCCCTTTGTTTCAATGGTGGCTGAAAATGCCCGTCTCACGCGGAGAATGAAGGAGTCTGCCGATATCCTTGCTGTGGAAACTGCCGAACGCAAGCGGATAGAGGCATCTCTTTGCAAGCTGTCCCTCACCGTAGAGCAAAGCCCCAGCGCCATCATTATTACCGATACGAAGGGCGCTATTGAATATGTGAATCCAAAATTTACACAGTTAACCGGTTATACCGCCGCTGAGGTTGCCGGGAAAAATCCACGCATCCTGAAGCTGGGTGAAAAACCATCGGAAGAATACAAACAGTTGTGGGAGACAGTTACTGCCGGCAAAGAATGGCGGGGAGAATTTCACAACAAGAAAAAGGACGGCAATCTCTATTGGGCGTCGGCGTCCCTATCGCCGGTAAAGAATGCCGAAGGCGTTATCACCCACTTCATTGGGATCCAGGAAGACATTACGGTGCGGAAACACATGGAAGAGGAGTTGAGGAGTCTGAATGAGCTGCTGAAGCAACGGGCGTCAGACCGCGCCGTGCAGTTGATGGAAAGCGAGGAGAAGTTCAGAAAGATAAGCGCCTCGGCGAACGACGCTATTATCATGCTGGACGATGATGAGCGGATTTCGTATTGGAATGCGGCCGCTGAAAAGATATTTAGTTACTCAAAAGAAGAGGCGGTGGGGAAACGCCTGCACACACTCATTATACCCGTAGTCTTCCGGAGTCGCCATTTGGAAGGGTTTAAAGAATTTCAAATTACAGGGCAAGGCCCCGTTATCGGAAAAACAGTGGAACTGGCCGCACTCAGAAGAGACGGTAAAGAGTTTCCCATCGAGCTCTCACTCTCTGGAGTCCAAATAAAGGGCAAGTGGAACGCGATAGGGATAATAAGGGACATCACCGAGCGTAAAATACTCAACGCGCGATTGCTTGCTGAGATTGAAGGAAGAAAGAAGGTACAGGAAAGGCTAAAACACCTGGTAATGGAATTGGAACGCTCTAATGCTGAACTGCAGCAGTTTGCCTACGTGGCTTCGCATGACCTGCAGGAACCGCTGCGCATGGTATCCAGCTATACACAATTACTCGGGCGACGTTACAAAGGCAAGCTGGATGAGGATGCGGACGAGTTCATTGCCTATGCGGTCAATGGGGCGGCCAGGATGCAGATGCTTATTAACGACCTCCTGGAATACTCACGCGTCGGTACAAAGGGTAAACCATTTGAAATGGTCAATTGTTTGGACGTCTTTGATCATGCCGTTTCCAATTTGAGGATGGCCATTGAGGAAAGTGGCGCCGTGATAACCCATGACGAGTTTCCTACGGTAATGGCTGACACCCTTCAATTCACCCAGTTGTTTCAAAACCTCCTGGGGAATGCAATCAAGTTTCGCGGCAAAGAGATCCCCCGCATTCACATTTCCGTTGCGCAAAAGGAGGGGGAATGGTTATTTTCCATCCGCGATAACGGCATCGGCATTGACCCGCAATACGTCGATAGAATATTTGTTATTTTCCAGCGTTTACACAGTAAGGAAGAATATCCAGGATCGGGTATCGGCCTTGCAATCTGCAAAAAAATTGTGGAACGGCACGGAGGGCTAATTTGGGTAGAGTCGGAACCGGGGAAAGGTGCAGCCTTTTATTTTACCATTCCCATGGTAAATTAGGCATTCGGCAGCTTTTTTATTATGAATAACATATAACAAAAAATGAAGAATGCTAGCGTGTTGCGAAATGGTTTCTTCATTTACTTATTAATTATTTGTTTCTTGTTATATGTTATTCATTAAATGAGACCTTTGGCGACTTTCGCTTGTAGAACGACTCGTATTATGCGGGTTCATATTATCTATTTTAAACAAAACACATCATTGATAGGAGGGGTATGGCTATTGAGATTTTATTGGTAGAAGACAATCCGGGCGACGTTCGCCTTGCAAAAGAAGGTTTAAAAGAGTGCAAACTTCACAACATCCTTCACGTGGTGGGAGATGGTGTTGAGGCAATGGATTTTCTCCACAAGAGAGGCAAATACGCCAACACCGCCCGCCCTGATCTCATTCTGTTAGACCTGAACCTGCCAAAGAAGCATGGGCGGGAGGTATTGGCAGAAATTAAGTCCGATGAGAATTTAAAACGTATCCCTGTGGTAATCTTGACCACCTCAAAGGCTGAAGAGGATATTTTTAAGACGTACGAGCTTCACGCAAATTGTTACGTCACAAAACCGGTCGATCTTGACCAGTTCATAAAAATAGTAAAGTCTATCCATAATTTTTGGTTTGAAATTGTGAGGCTCCCGTCTGAAGAAAAATCTGCATGAATAGTATTTTGAATAAAATTCTCCTGATAGAAGATAACCCCGGAGACGCCAGGCTGGTGCGGGAAATGTTGTCAGAGGTTGACGATCCTACGTTTAGTTTTGACATAGAATGCGCTGCAAAACTATCCACGGGGTTGGAATTCCTTTCCAAAAACAAAGTGAACGTAATTTTACTGGACCTCTCATTGCCGGACAGCCATGGATTAGACACGTTTTTCAAGGTGTACAAACAGTCTCCGGACACACCTATTGTTGTGTTAAGCGGTTTTAAAGATGAAACGCTTTCAATCGAGGCGGTTAAAAACGGCGCACAAGACTATCTTGTTAAGGGACACGTAGATGGCCACCTGCTGAAACGTTCCATCCGGTATGCAATCGAACGGCAGGGAATTGAGAGAGAACTCCTTGAGAGCAAGCAAAGGTACACCAGACTGGTTCAGATGGTGCCGGACGTCGTGTACACCATCGATACTGAAGGAATATTTACGTTTGTAAACGATGCGATACGAAACCTCGGCTACGAGCCGGAACAGCTTGCCGGTAAGCATTTCAGCGTAATAATGCACCCCGACGACACCGGATTGGTAAGCCGTTCAAAGGTTCTGTCCGGATATCGGGACAACTCGCTAAGCGCTAAAGATATCCCAAGGTTGTTTGATGAAAGAAGGACTGAGAAGAGAAAGACCATGGGGCTGGAAGTGCGCTTGCAGCGGAACAAGACAAATGCCTCTGATAACGAGTATGTATACGTTGAGGTGAACGCATCAGGCCTGTACCTTAAAAATATCGGCAGAGAGGAAAAGGTATTTCTCGGAACTATTGGAATCATGCGGGACATCACCGAACGCAAGCAGACGGAGGCGGCGGTCCAGCAAATGGCCTTCTACGACGCGGTAACCGGCCTGCCCAATAGAACGTTGTTTCGTGACCGCATATCCATGTCACTAGCGCACGCTCAGAGGGTAAATGGAATGCTGGCCGTTTTGTTTCTTGATCTGGATAAATTTAAGCTGGTCAATGATTCACTGGGACATGCGGTAGGAGATCAATTATTAAAAATGGTTGCTGACCGGTTGGCAAACTGTACCCGTAAGGGCGATACGGTCGCGCGCATGGGAGGAGATGAGTTCACCTTGCTGCTGCCGGTAATTAAGCATAAAGGTGATGCCGAGGAAGTCGCCGACAAGATACTCGAAAAAATCTCACATCCTTTTGTTATAGACGGCCACGAATTAACGGTTACCACCAGCATAGGAATTGCAATGTATCCGGCTAACGGCACAGACATAGATACCCTCCTGAAAAATGCCGATATTGCTATGTATTACGCGAAAGACGCCGGGGGAAACAACTATAAACACTACACCAAAATGCTTTCGGTAAAAGTTTCCAGAAGAATGGTGATGGAAAACGAATTGCGCCAGGCATTAGAACGCAAAGAGTTTTTCATTTGCTACCAGCCGCAGATAAACGTTACTACGGGACGCATCGTTGGCGTGGAAGCGCTGCTGCGCTGGCAGCATCATGAACTGGGCTTGGTATTCCCATCCGAGTTTATCCCGGTGGCTGAGGGCACAGGAATGGTCGTCCCCATTAGCGAATGGATGCTTTCCGCTGTTTGCGCACAAGGAAAAACCTGGCAAAGTGCAGGACTTCCGGCGGTGCGCCTGGCACTGAAACTCCCGTCCCATGTGTTTCAGTGGTGCAGTTTCATGGAAACCATCAACCGTGTATTGCAGGAAACCGGCATGGCGCCATCCTTATTGGAGTTGGAAATCACCGAAACCGCTGCCATGAGAAACGTGGAGGTCACCGCTACCAGGTTGGGCATGGTCAATGCCTTGGGCGTCAAAATTGCCATTGATAATTTCGGAATTGGATATTCTTCTTTAAGTTGTCTCAGCAGCTACCCTATCCACACGCTTAAAATAGGCAAGTCATTCGTTCAAGGTATTACGGTAAATCCACACGTCGAGTCGATAGTAAAGGCAATTATTGTCATGGCGAAAAACCTAAAAATGAATGTGATTGCCGAAGGGGTGGAAACCAGTGAACAGCTTGCGTTTCTTAAGGAGCATCAATGCGAAGAGGCGCAGGGTATCCTCTTTTGCAAGCCGGAATCCCCTGCTATAGTAGAAAAAATGCTATCGCAGGACACATCCTTCTTCAATGGCGACCACCCTAAAACAGCGAAAAAGTAGTCCCGTTATGTATAATCTGCTTTTTTTCCAGCAAGGTATATCATGAGGATCGAGATGTCGGCGGGAGATACGCCGGAGATACGGGAGGCCTGACCTAGTGAAATGGGGCGGATTTGGGTCAGTTTTTGGCGCGCCTCTTTTCTTATTTCGGAGATGGTTGAGTAGTCTACCCAAGCAGGGATTTTCAGACCTTCCATTTTTTTAAATTTTTCAACTTGTGAGTACTGCCGTTCTATATAGCCCTTGTATTTCACCTCTATCTCCACTTGCTCTCGAACTTCTTTCGATATGGGTCTCTGGCAAAGTTCGTTATCAAGAGAAAGCACATCGTCAAAGGTTCTATCAGGGCGGCTCAATATCTTTGCCAGCGAATCAGGGCCGACGTGTTTTTTGTTCAGATAGGCTGTAATTTCTGCAATGTTACGCTCCTTTTCCTGTAATTTATGCCACTGCTCGTTTGAGATAAGGTCATAACGGTGTCCATATTTCATCAATCTTCTGTCCGCGTTATCCTGGCGAAGCAGAAGGCGGTACTCCGCGCGAGAGGTAAACATCCGGTAAGGTTCCTGCGTGCCTTTCGTGACAAGGTCGTCGATGAGAACGCCGATATACGCCTCGGAACGTCCCAGAATAAGCGGTTCTTTCCCTTGTATCTTTAACGCCGCATTAATGCCAGCCATTATTCCCTGGGCTGCGGCCTCTTCATAACCGGAGGTTCCGTTAATTTGGCCGGCGTGAAAGAGATTTTCCACACCTTTTGTTTCTAAGGATGGTTGTAGCTGGGTAGGTGGCACATAATCATATTCAATGGCATAGCCGTATCGTACAATTTCAGCAGATTCCAGTCCTACTATTGAATTGACTATCGCTTCCTGTACGTCGTGAGGCATGCTCGTGGATATGCCGTTGCAATAAACCTCAAAGGTGTTAAGCCCTTCCGGTTCCAGAAATACCTGATGCTGCCCTTTTTCCGCAAATCGCACCACTTTGTCTTCCAGGGAAGGGCAATACCGGGGGCCGATGGACTTGATTTGTCCAGAATAGAGCGGTGCACGGGACAGGTTTTCCATGACAATCTTATGCGTTGCAGGGCTTGTGTGCGTTATGTAGCAGGGTGCCTGCGGGCGTGAAATCTTTTCCGTAGAGTATGAAAATGGCTGTGGGTCTTCATCGCCTCCCTGGGAGGTGAGTTGGGTGTAATTAATCGTGCGTCCGTTCAGGCGCGGAGGCGTACCGGTCTTAAGACGGCCAACCTCAAATCCCAGCATCCGTAGGGAGTCTGACAATTTCTCGGAAGAAAGCTCCCCCATGCGCCCGCCGGGGGTGACAAAATCGCCGATGTGGATTAGTCCTTTTAGAAATGTCCCCGTAGTCAGGATAACGGCCTTTGCCCTGTAAGGAACACCGCTTTGGGCGACAACACCGGCAATTCTTTTGTTCTCAACGATAAGGCCATCGATAATTTCCTGCCGTAAAAAAAGATTACACTGCGCCTCCAATCTTTTTTTCATAGACGCCTGGTACGCCTTTTTGTCGGCCTGGGCGCGTGGAGAATGAACGGCGGGGCCTTTTTTGGTGTTGAGCATGCGAAACTGGATGCCCGTTTCGTCTGTGACCTTTGCCATCTCTCCGCCAAGCGCATCGATTTCCCGCACCAGTTGGCCTTTGGCAAGGCCGCCAATGGCAGGATTGCATGACATCTGCGCAATGTTGTCCAGATTTACCGTAAACAGCGCCGTACGCATCCCCATGCGCGCCGCTGCGAGGGCTGCTTCGCAGCCTGCATGTCCGGCGCCAACCACAATTACGTCAAACCCGGTATGCATACCGCTACTTTGCATGCTCGACAAAACGAGTTTCACGAACGACCGTGACGACGACTTCTCCCGGATACTCCAGTTGATCTTCAATTTCTCTGGCGACGTCGTAGCATATCTTCGCGGCTGCTTTGTCATTTATTTTATCGGGACAAACGATAACGCGCACTTCCCTGCCCGCTTGAATGGCGTAGGCGCTTTCAACGCCGCTGAAAGACGTTGCAATGCCCTCCAGCCGTTCAAGCCGCTTTACGTACTTTTCCAGAGTTTCTCTTCTGGCGCCAGGCCTTCCGGCTGAAATCGCATCAGTTGCGCTTACCAATACCGTATAAATCGACTCTACCGGCGCTTCCTCATGATGTCCAGCAATTGCGTTAATGACCTCAAACTTTTCGTCATATCGTTTTGCAAGGTCCGCACCTGCAATTGCATGGGTGCCCTCCATCTCGGTGCCGATTGCCTTGCCAATATCGTGCATAAGGCCGCATCTTTTTGCCAGCGGCACGTCCAGCTTCAATTCGCCGGCTATAATGCCCATAAGGTTGCTGACCTCGATAGAATGTTGCAGTTGGTTTTGTCCATAGCTGGTTCTATACTTAAGGCGCCCAATAAGCTTTATTATTTCAGGATGAACGTTATGGATTCCCAATTCAAAGCACGTTTGTTTACCCGTTTCCTGAATCACCTGTTCAATTTCCTTTTCCGTGTCCTTGACAATTTCTTCAATGTGCGCCGGATGAATCCTCCCGTCAAGGATTAACTTCCCCATGGCCTGCCTGGCTATTTCACGGCGAACACTGTCGAACCCGGAAAGAACAATCACCCCGGGCGTATCGTCTACAATAACGTCAATGCCTGTCGCCTTCTCAAAGGCGCGGATGTTCCGTCCCTCTCTTCCAATAATACGTCCCTTCATTTCGTTGTTGGGAAGTTCGATTGCGCTTACAATATTTTCCGCCGTTTGAGCGGCAGCGCATCGTTGGATTGCAGTGCTGATGAGCGATATGGCAGTTTGTTCTGCACTCTCCTTTGCCGCTGCAATTTTCTTCGAAATTATTTCAGCACATTTGATATCGAGTCCTTTTTCTAATCGGGTAAGCAGAAGCTTTTCGGCTTCTTCAGCGGTCATGTTGGAGATTTTAAGGAGTACCTTGTTCTGCTCTTCTATAATTCCATCGTATTCCAGCTTTTTTTCATCTACTTTCTTTTCTTTCAAGGCGAGGTTGGCGGAAAGGGTATCGATATATCTTTCTTTCTTTGTTAACAACTCCATTTTACGTTCCAGGTTGTCTTCCCTTTTGCTTAACCGCTTTTCTTGCTGCCGTAACTCCATCCTGGTTTCCTGCGTCTCTTTTTCAAACGCCTCTCTACGCTGGAAGAGTTCTGACTTTACGGCTAGGTCCGCTTCTTTCTTGATTTTTTCGGCGGCCCTCTTTGATTCCTCAATGAGGTCTTGTATCTTCTTTTCGCTGGCTAACTGTTTCTTCTTGTACGCAAAGATACAGCTAAAGTATCCAATGGCAATGCATACGGGAAGAAGCGCCAGTATTGACAATATTGGCATTTTACATTACATGAGCTTCTTTTTGTGCCCATCCTCCGGAAAAATATATAGTCTGAGTTTTGACAGAAAAATAACACCATTACGTGAAGGGACAGCAACTTGATTTTTTTCAAATTCCGATACATAAACAAAAGAAAGAGTGAAGCAGAGAACATTGGCAATCGATACTTGTGCAACGCAAACCGCTTTACTATTCCAAAAAATGGAAACTTTTGCCGGGTAAATGAAAAATCAGGAATAACATTATAGAAAAAATTGAAATTAAGGTGAAATTTTGGAGGGATTGCCGCTTACAGGGAAAATGCCTATTGTGGACGAAAAAACGAGCAATGAATGGCACAACTATTAAGGAAATATTTCTATAACATGCGTATCACGCCATAGATGGATGAATAATAATGCGGTCGCGCAAGGTTGAGCAGTTATTGTCCTATACCATCGCCCACTCACTTTCATTTTCGATTTAATGGTTGTCATCAATTTTTCCTTATAGGTAACAACAATGATATCCACTAAATAACAAATAATAACCTCGCATTAAAATCCTATGAAACCAACCACAAACAGCACATCTTCCTTAAATATGCAAGAATTCAGCTTACAGTTTATAATCATTGCCACAATTGCCCAGGAAAGAGGTATCCAACTCAAAAAGACACGTTTCTCAGTCAAACGTCCTTAACCCTCCATTGACGAACTATAACCGAAGATTCTAAACAATCTTTTTAATCATGTCAAGCGATTTTATATCTTTATTATCTAAAGAGTTAAGATTGTTGCTGCTTATCGGCAACCGTATCTTTTTTATTTGTTGCCTTGATGCTTGACAAGCAAATTATCGTTCAGTATAATTCACATCCTTAAAAATTCTTAAATAGTCCCGGATGAGTTTTGTGCTTGTATTGTCGATAATAACGTATCCTCTTATGCGATAATTTAAGGAGAACCAATCATGAGAGTTGAAGTAGAATTACCTGAAGTAGAAGGAAATAATGGAGACGAAGCAACCGTTTCGTTTTGGTATGTTGAAGAAGACGAAGAGGTAGAGGAAGGCGAAGATATTGTCGAAATGATAACAGAAAAGACCACCTTTAATGTTACCGCCCCGGTTTCCGGCAGATTGGTAGAAATATTTGCTCAGGAAGGAGACGTGGTAAAGATTGGTGACATTATGGCCATTCTCGAAACCGAGGATGAAGATGGGGAGGATGAAGATGAGGAAGAGGATGAAGACGAAGACGAGGAAGATGACGACGATTATGACGATGAAGACGAAGATGACGACGATTAGCACTTAAAACCGTCACGCGTAGAAGCACATTATTCCCACACCCATCAGCGCGCGTAGCGCAGAAGTTGTTACTTAAATATTATTCATGTCTTTTAAAAGCATATCTTGCCAGAACCGGATTATAGACTTATTTCAAAATGCCTTGGCAAATAATCGGCTGGCGCATGCTTATATTTTTACCGGACAAGAAGGCGTTGGTAAGGCGTCATTTTCCAGAGAATTGGCAAAGGTCATTTTCTGCCAGCAACAAGGCGTAGACGCGTGCGACGTCTGTAATACCTGCCAAAGGATCGCCGGCAACAACTTCTCGGACGTGCATTTAGCTCTACCCGAAAAGAACAGCCGGGTGATTAAAATTGAGCAGTTGAAACATCTTCAGGATTTTCTAAGGATTAAACCGCTGGAATCACACCACAAGATGGCGATCATCCAGTCGGCGGACAAAATGAACGAAGAGGCTTCAAACTGCCTGTTGAAAACCCTGGAAGAACCCCCTCTGTACGCCATAATAATTTTAACGGCTACCTCGCTGGAATCCGTGAAGGAGACTATTCGCTCCAGATGTCAGATAATGCGGTTTTCTCCCCTGTCAATGACCGTTGTAAAGAACATCCTGGTAAACCAGTATCAACTGGATAATAAGCAGGCAGAGCAAGTAGCCTTCATAGCAAACGGTAGCATAAAAAGGGCCGTGTGGCTCTCTCAAGCGGGCGCGATTGAAAAGAAGACCTGGCTTGTGGAACAACTTTTAAAATTGGAGCGTAAAGACAACTTAACCTTCTCGAAAGAGTTGGTTAACACCTGGCATATCCAGGACACGGATGTATTGGAAGAAAAACGTTCCTACGTAAAGGAGCTTCTATTCTCATTCCTCATGTATTACCAGGATTTACTGGTATGCAAAATGGGGCGTCGCGAATTACCTATCTATCACGACGATTGGAAGGCCGCTTTGACGGCGAAAAGCCAGGCGGTGCCGGAAGACGCATTGTTTGGCATTATCCATATCATCAAAACAACGTTTGAATATCTCGACTACAATGCCAACATTGCCTTATTGCTGGAAAACATGATAACCAAAATATTACATTTTCAGTTCAGGAGGAACGCATAAATGAAAAGCAAATTCTTTTTTTTGACCTTCGTATGGTTCTTTATACCCACCCTTGCGTTTGCACAGTTTTATGAGTATGAGTCTCCTGAGATTCGGTTAAAAACGGGGATGCCGAACATCTTTACCGTAGACAGCGTACGCCAGATATCTGACAGCTCAGATGAATCGGTATTAAACATCGTAGTAACCGTCAAGAAGGGAAAAATCGAATCGGTGAGTAAGGATGGGGGAATTTGGATTGTGACGGTGCGGACAAGCAGCAAAGACGCATCGACATATCTGATAAAAGACAGTCAATTTAAAATCATGGGAGAGGAATCCAAAAAGGTTGCCATCAATGCCATTCACTGGAAAGATGGAAACTAACGTATGAAAGTCTCTTTTATTGGTGCCGGCCCCGGTGACCCAGAGTTGCTGACAATCAAAGGAAGCAAAATCCTTCAGCAGGCGGGATACTGTATCTATGCAGGGTCTCTGGTGAATAAGGAACTGCTCAAGCTGCTTCCATCACACGCAAAAGTGTATGATTCATCACGGATGAGCCTGGAGGATATGGTGGTTGTTTACAAAGAGGCCAAGGAGCGGAATGCCGACGTGGCCAGGGTACATTCTGGGGACCCGTCGATTTACGGTGCAATTCAAGAGCAAATCCACGCCCTGGAAGAACTGGATATCTCTTACGAAATCATACCAGGCGTAAGTTCATTTGTTGCCGCTGCCTCTGTTTTGAAAAAGGAATTAACCCTTCCCGGAGTAACCCAAACCATTGTAATTACCCGCATGGAAGGGAAGACACCTATCCCTGAAAAAGAGCATCTAAGCGTGCTGGCAGCCGCGACCCCTACCCTTTGTATTTTCCTGAGTGTTGACAAAATAGAAGAAATAGCAAAGATACTCCTACCGCACTATGGAAAGGATTGCCCGGTATCTGTCGTTTATAAGGCAACGTGGCCCAACCAGAAGATTATTTGTGCAAAACTGTTCGAAATTGCGGAGAAGATCAACCGTGAAGCCATAAAAAGATCCGCGCTTATTATTGTCGGATGGGTACTGGAAAGTAAATTCGAAAGATCTATTTTGTATGGACAGGATAAAATTTGGGGGAAATAAGTTGAAGTTTCTTTAAAGTTCCCCATTAGCATTAACATTCGGACTCTTAAATTATGCTAACCAGTTGACTTTTAAGATTGAATTGCTACCATAATTATACCAAAGTAATATGTTGCAGAAATCGGTAAAATAAAGCAAAGCTGTAACTACGTCGCTTTTTGAAGGTCTTCTATAACGTTTCCAACGCAAGCAACGACATACGTATTTTGCGTTAGACGAACCGGAATATTAAAGAACATAATTTATTACAAGCATTTTTTACGGTAGTTACCATGATCGATTTACATACACACACACTCTTCTCCGACGGGGTGCTGTTGCCGGCCGAGTTAATCAGGCGTTGCGAGGCAAAGGGATTTCGCGGCTTGGTGATAACGGACCATGTCGATTATTCTAATATCGAGATCGTATTACCCAATGTTTTAAGGGCATGCAGGGAAATAGCTGCGGTTTCAAAAATCAAGGTACATGGAGGCGCGGAACTGACACACCTTAGGCCTGAGCACATAAAATCGATGGTAAAACAGGCGCGCGCATTAGGGGCGTTCCTGGTAATCGTGCATGGAGAAACCATCACCGAACCCGTACTTCCAGGAACAAACAGGGCAGCCATAGAAGCGGGGGCTGATATTATCGCGCATCCGGGACTGATATCGGAAGAAGATGCAAATCTCGCCAAAAGAAACAACGTCCGGCTGGAGATTTCCGGCAGAAAAGGACACTCTTATGCAAACGGTCACGTTGCTAAAGTAGCGAAGAAGACCGGTGTAAAACTCGTCTTTGGTTCCGATTCACATGCCCCGGACGATTTATTGGAACGTAAACAAGCTGAACGCATAGCTCGCGGGGCAGGCCTGGAGGAAGAAGATATTCAAACGATGTTTAAGGAAGCTGAATCTTTACTTGGTTTATTATTGTAGGAAGAAAAGGACAATGAACGAATCCACAACAAGCACAGCAAGAACAACAAGTACCTTGAAAATGCTGGATAAATACAAGGTTATTATTGGGATAGGCGTTGGCGTCGCTATTGCCATAGGCGTTGGCGTCACTTTCCTGGTTTCAAACAAGAGTCGCAATGCCGAAGACGCCTGGCAGAGTGTATGGAAAGTTAATAGCGACTTGGCCGTATCCGTAAGACAGCATGCAAAGGATGAAAAAAACAGAAATCTCGCGTTAGCTAAGGCTGCAGAAGCTTATAGGTCCATTAAAAACACCTCACCATCATCCGGTGTGATGCCATGGATATTATTCCAGTTGGGAAATATCTCCTATAGTTTGAAAAATTACGATGACGCTATTCGTGAGTATAATGCCTTTCTAGACAGTTACGGCAGCCACCCGCTTGCCCCGACCATACGGCAATCATTGGGATATGCATACGAGGAAAAAGGACTCTTTCTGGAGGCGGTAAAACAGTTTGAAGGGGTTTCCTTTGCAAATAGCGCCTTTACGGCTCAGGAAGGGTGGGATGCCGGGAGGTGTTATGAAAAATTAGGACAAACGAATGACGCTATTCGGTTATACACCAAGACTGTCGAATTTTCTCCAAACAGCAATTGGGCGGCAATGGCTCAATACCGTTTGTCTTTAATCAGATAACATGACACAGGAAGCCCCACAAATAAAAGAAATAACGTTTGATATTAAAAAAGATTTTGACGATAGGCGGCTCGACAGGTACCTCGCCTCCCGTCTTCACGATTATTCGAGAACCTTTATCCAGAAATTGGTAAAAGAAGGGTCCGTCCTCGTTAATGGCCACGCGACAAAGAGTAGCTACGACATACAGCGTGGGGACATTATCTCCGTTCGCGCTCCATTAATCGAAGAAAGTAAAATCCTCCCCGAAGATATCCCCCTCAGCATTATTTACGAAGACGAGTATTTGATGGTAATCAATAAGCCTTATGATATGGTGGTACATCCTGCGGGGCGACATCCTTCCGGCACCGTTGTAAATGCCCTTACCTTCCATTGCCAGAGCCTCTCACAGATCAACGGGCCGTTAAAAGCCGGTATTGTTCACCGATTGGACCGTGATACGACCGGCGTTATGCTGACGATCAAAAGCGACGCCGTCCATTCACACATCGCCATGCAGTTTGAAAAAAGGTATATCCACAAGGAATACCTTGCCATCGTTGAAGGTGAATTCCCCCTTGATTCTGACGAAATAAACTTGCCCATTGGAAGACATAGAAAGGAACCGCAAAAGATGTCGGTAAGGCACGACATTGGCAAGGAGGCCGTGACTATCTATGAAGTGTTAGAGCGATTTCGCGGTTATACCCTGGTAAAATTAAGGCCAAAGACGGGGCGAACCCATCAGATTCGCGTTCACATGAAGGCTATAGGGCATCCGGTCGTCGCCGACTTTATGTATAGCAGCCACGAAACCTGCTGCCTTTCTGATTTATTACAGAAAGAACGGGAACAAGAAGAACTACCTATTATCGAAAGACAGGCGCTGCATGCGCACAGGATCGAGTTCTTCCATCCCATCAAGAAGAAATCTATGGAATTCCAGGCAGACCTGCCGGCCGACATGTCCTCCCTTCTAAAGATACTCAGAGAAATAAGACCGTATAGAAATTCCAATAATTAGCACGATTTGTGCGAAATTAATATTGAATAACAAATTTCAAATTACGAGGTCTTTTTAATAAAGGAAATATGGATATGCAAAAAGGCACTATTATCACGATACAGCGCCATATTATAGAGCAAGAAAGAATGTTTCCAAAGGCCACGGGTGATTTTACCGGTCTCCTGTGGGATTTAACCCTTGCCGCAAAAACAATTTCACGTGAGGTGAACAAAGCGGGGATCGCAGATATTATAGGGCTTACGGGTGAAAGCAACGTACATGGCGAGGAGGTAAAAAAACTGGACGTCTTTGCCAACGAGCTTATTTGCAAGTCGATGGAACATGGTGGGCACCTCAGCGTTATGGCATCCGAGGAGAACGAGGATATCATTCCCATACCAAACGAATTCCCCAAAGGCAAATACGTCCTCCTGTTTGACCCGCTGGATGGTTCTTCGAACATCGATGCGAACGTCAGTGTGGGAACTATATTCTCCATCTATCGAAGGAAGACCGCCGGAAATGAGTCGTTAAAAGAGGATTGTCTTAGAAAAGGGGTGGAACAGGTCGCTGCGGGATATATCGTTTACGGTTCCAGCACGATGATGGTCTATACAACCGGAAATGGCGTCCACGGTTTTACCCTCGATCCGAGCATTGGAGAGTTCCTCCTTTCACATGAAAGCATCCAGATTCCAGCCAAAGGCAAGATATACAGCATCAATGAAGGAAATGCCAATATGTGGGATGAGGGGACGAGGAAGTACATTGCATATCTCAAGGAAAGCGACTTCGCTACGGGTAGGCCGTACTCACTGCGGTACATAGGTTCGCTCGTCGCCGATTTCCACCGGAACCTGCTCTACGGCGGCGTCTTCCTGTATCCCACCGATTATAAAGACCCCAAAAAACCAAAGGTAAAACTAAGGTTGCTCTACGAGGCTAACCCGCTCGCCTTCATCGTAGAACAGGCAGGCGGCAGGGCGTCCACCGGCAAAGAGCGCATCCTGGACGTCCAGGCAACCGAACTGCATCAAAAGGTACCGCTTATTATTGGGAGCAAAGAGGACGTTATGGCCTATGAAAGGTTTTTCTGCCAGAAGCAATAAATCTCCTGGCGCGGCGAAGTCGCAACCAATTCCCCCTTTATTAAAGGGAACGTAACTTATTGGAAGACCTACGGTACCGATTTTTTATGTTTTAAGGGCTATGAGATTATTTACGTCAATAAAAAACAAACTCATACTATTTAGTTTTTGCAGCACCATCATACCTATTGCGTTAATTACCACGATACATTATTTCACCACAAAAACCACCCTTGTGCACCATCAAATCGCAGAATTGCAGGCAATTACTGAGCTAAAAAGAATCCATCTGCAAACCTTTGTTAATATTAAAAAAGCACGTGCAACTGACTTTAGTTCTGACGGACTTATAAGGAGATGCCTTGAAAAGATAATTCGTGACGACACCGGGAAAAAGCCGTTCTTAGCGTATTGAAAAGGCATCTCACTTTAGCCAAAAAACCCGTGGATAGCCAACTGGTTGCGGTTGCTGGATCGCATTTTCACGCCATTTGAGCGGCTGCACGGATGCAACGAGTATGAAGGCACAGGTACCGGACTCGCCGTCTGCCAAAAAGTTGTCAAACGGCATGGCGGACGGATAACGGCAAAAAGCGCTATTGGCAAAGGATCAGTTTTTATGGTACAATTGTTTTTCAATCAGCGAAAAAAGGGAGAAACAGTGTAGCCGACAACATCCGCGGTTGCATTCTCATTCTCAAGCTTCAACTTGGGATAAAAAACAGCTTCATTTAGAAGGAGGAGGAAAATGGTGAACGGGAAAAGGAACTCCATTTCAATTTTACTTGCAGAAGATGACGAGGATGACTCTGTTCTCATCAGGAATACATTAAAAGAATCACGCGTTGTTAACGATATCCACTGGGTAAAGAATGGAGAGGAGTTGATGGATTATCTGCTGCGGCAGGGGGCGTATGAAAACCCTAAAAAATCACCAAAACCATGTCTTATATTACTGGACTTAAACATGCCGAAAAAAAACGGGAGAGAGGCGCTGCAGGAAATCAAAGCCCATCCCGTTTTGCACTCGATCCCCGTTGTTATCCTAACAACCTCGCAGGCGGATGAGGATATAATCCGTTCTTATAATCTTGGGGCAAATTCCTATATCAGAAAACCGGTCAGTTTCAGCGATTTTGTCGAGACGATAAAAACACTTGGCAAATACTGGTTCGAGATTGTAGAACTACCGGCGGAGAAGTAGCGTATATAGCCAAACAAGTCAGGTTTTCTATACTTAACCCAAGTGTTTTTCGAAAACCGGAAGCTTTTGGCTATATAACAGAGTTGGTCAATCAGGATGTAAAGATACTCATTGTTGACAACGACGAAGATGGCTTTGTTTTGGTTAGGGATGCTATCTAGGAAGGATTGGATTGCGCTTCCTTTGCCATAGAATTACGTCATCGTTCTCAAAGGCCTTATCATCTATTAAAATGTTTTCTTGAATTTTTACATAAACGCCGACAAGAAAACCCAAACTCATCGCTGTAGAGCGCAGAGGCTCTTTGTTCTATATGAAAAACACCGAAGGCTTGATTTGCATGTATAGGGAATTCAAAGGGCTTTTAAGCCACCGTAACCTTCTCTTCAAGATAAACGTCCTGTATGGCGTTTAACAGCTTCACGCCCTCTTCCATAGGCTTTTGGAATGCCTTTCTGCCGCTGATGAGTCCCATGCCGCCGGCGCGTTTATTCACGACGGCCGTTTGAACAGCCTGCGCCAGGTCATCTTTGCCGGAAGGACCGCCGGAGTTTATCAACCCGGCCCTACCCATGTAGCAATGAATTACCTGTAGACGGGTTAAATCGATCGGATGGTCAGAGGATAATTTGGAATAGACTTTGTCGTGCGTCTTGCTATAGCTTACACCCTCTTTGTTGAGCGCCAAAAAACCTCCGTTAAGTTCCGGCAGCTTTTGCTTTATAATGTCCGCCTCAATCGTTACACCCAAGTGGTTTGCCTGCCCTGTAAGGTCTGCTGCGGTATGGTAATCCTTTCCTCCGGTCTTGAAGGCATTGTTCCTCAAATAACACCACAGGATTGTTGCAAGGCCTAGTTCGTGCGCAAGGTTGAATGCCTGGCTCACCTCTACGATTTGTCTGGCTGATTCGTCAGAGCCAAAATAAACCGTGGCTCCGATGGCTACCGCGCCCATATCTTTCGCTTGTTTTACCGAGGCAAACAGTATTTGATCAAATTTATTTGGATAAGTCAGTAACTCGTTGTGATTGATCTTTACGATAAAAGGTATCCGGTGTGCATATTTTCTTGCTACTATGCCAAGAATGCCTAACGTTGAAGCAACCGCGCTGCATCCACCCTCAATCGCTAATTTAACTATATTTTCAGGATCAAAGTAAATGGGACACGGTGCAAACGACGCCCCTGCAGAGTGTTCGATGCCCTGGTCAACGGGAAGGATTGAAAGGTAGCCGGTATTCGCAAGACGTCCCTGCGAATATATGCCTTGAAGGCTTCGCAATACTTGGGCAGGACGATCTGAATGAATAAAAATACGTTCAACAAAATCAGGTCCCGGCAAATGCAAAAGGCTTTTATCAACGGTTTTACAGACATGATTCATATAAGAATCTGCCTTGTCGCCGAGAAGATTTATTAATGTATCAAAACGCTTGCTCATACATAAAATTATACACCGATGTGTAGGAATTGCAAGTGCAAAATTATGCGAAAACACGACGACATTCCATCACGAGGACGCCGAGAATGCGCGTGTCTTGAAGTATGGAATACATGGTCTGAAAAGCCATAAAAAAGGAAAATGATTATATCCCACCACGAGAGATACGCTATGCAGCAAAGATTTATCCACGGTAATTAACAGGCCATTTTTGCCATTCTTTTTCATTTCTCTTTTTTTTGTTCACCTGGTGTGAACATCCGCTTCAGATAGCCACAGACTAAGAACTTATCCGTAAATAAATAGCTATTTATTTACGGATAAGTTCTTAGTCTGTGGACGTTGAGTTTAATAACCAATCGTCTGGTGGGTAGAAGTCTGTCTCACGAAGAGATAAGTAAAGCGAATCTGACGTTAACCGAAGGGGTGGAGAAGTGGAGGAACTGTGACCTTTCAAAAGAGTCGGTAAAATACCTGTTTTTAGACGGGGTAAATTTTACCATGCGTATTGGGAAGGAGTGTTGAGAAAGCGCCAGTGTTAGCGGCAATAGGGGTAACAAAGGCCGGACGTAAACGGGTATTAGGATTACCACAAAAATCGCCTGAAGCTTCAACGACTCAGTGCTTACAATTGAGATCACTCTTAACATATTGACTATCCATTCGATGTGCAAATGGCTACCTGGCTTTTGAATTCTAAAGTTAGAAGATTTTGATGGGTTTTTTGAAGCAGTTTTAATGTAATTAAGGGTTGACAGTGCTATCTTTTCTTGTTATAGTGCTAGTGCTCTGAGACACTGAGACATATAGCCAAACAAGTCAGATTTTCGATGCGTAGGCCAGCAAATGTAGGGGATTGGATCTGTATTTTTCGAAAAACAGAAGCTTTTGACTATAACTGAAAGGAAGTGAGGGCAATGCTTCGGTGCATGGTTGTGTGTTGTGCTCTTTTTGTAAGCGCTGTTGCGTTTGGACAAGGTGATACGCCGAGTATCGTTGGGTCATCTGCGATCTCTGGGTTAGTGGGGGGGCAAGAGGGCAAATCGGCAGGGCTGTTCTCTTTAGCCGACGACTTTTCCCAGTTAAAGATACTTCCTTCGTTTACGTTTGGAGCACCATCGGGTATGGTGCCAGGCTTTGGTACTGTGTTTGCTGGTATATCGGGTACCATAAATGGTCTTGAAGATGGGGCGCAGGATGGGGCGTTGGCGTTTGGTGGTGGCTTTGGCGATCCGTTTAAGGCCATCGGTGGATATGCTTCTCTTTCGGTGGGAAGTATAAACCCTGCCGATGGTGGGGAGTTTAACAGGGGTGCGTTGGGATTAGGCTTTGGTCATACATTCAAGAACTACGCACTTGGAGTGGCAGTGGGTATTAATACCATAGATCTATGGCACGATAAGGCTGTTAATGAAATCGAGTACCCCAGCTTCTATCTGGCGGTCACTAAGTTGCTTGCAAATGATTTTGCCCCAGTGATATTAACCGCTGGGGCTGGAAATAGCGCCTTTGGTAATGTTAACGAAAGCAATGCGAAAAACAGGAAATATGATGCCCAGGAGTTTTTGGCAGCAGCTGTATATATTTTACCTCAATTGAGTTTGATTGGGGATTATACGGCGGGCATAACAACTGCAGGTGTAAGTATCGTACCATGCCCAAGGTATCCAGTTGTGGTTGGTTTGGCGGCTAACGACATATTAACGCAAAGTAATGGGATTAATGCAATGGCAACTATTGGTTTTGGATATGCGTTTTAGTGATGTTAACTACTCATGAATTTAGTTGAAAATGCTATTCTGGCAGTGAAGGCGTCAGTTTTTGTAGTATTCAATTTGCCGTGCCATTTTTTCCCATTTTAGCTATGTAAGTCTCTGCTCAGCGGTATGTTCGTGTGTATACTGCCTGCGGGCGCACTGTGTACATAGCCTTGTTGCGACTTAAAAGCCTTTTGATTTGCTGCAGGCTATGCTCACAAGCTGTAGTTCCTTTAATTATTGTTGACTTTTCGGGCCTGTGGTATAAATCCTTCGAGGTGTTACAATACCCATTTCTAAAATCTTGTCAATGCACTTGTATACGGTGCCACTGTAGCTCCTAACATCTTATGCTACTTCTGATGCCTTTGGTGTTTCATAAGTGTAATAATAGAGTTTTTGTTCGTTGTTTTTCTTGCCGCGTCCTCTCCTTTTCGAAGTTTTGACAGGAACCATTAGAGTATCTTGGTAAAATATTGTACCTATTGTTTAATGTGAATACATGGAACTGCCAGTATTATCTGAAAAAAATAATCTATACGAACTCTTAAAAAAGAAATACCATACCTCCGATGTCGTGCGTATGCAAATAGCCCGGAGGAAGGAAGAGTTGCAAAGCCTCGTAGCTAAAGAACCCCTGAAATCGTTTACGGTAAAGATGTCGGGTAAAGTTATCAATACCTCGTTTGAAAAAACCCTTAAAATCTTCTCCAAAGGTTTATTTGTTAAAGGGAAAATTACCGCAATCCTCGCATCTGAAGAACACGATATTGTTGAGGCGGATATAACGGCAACCTTGCCTGAAGTTGAATCGCTCACACAGTATCTTACGATTCCCCATATTGTGTTGCATTTCAAAAAAGATATTGTTAAAGGGGCAAGCAATCTTTTGATCATTGACGAGGCAGAACAAACCCAACTGGGGGGGGTTACGCCAGAGCGTTCCCATCGCAATTATATAACATACGCGGAATTGTATGAAAAATATACTGGCAGATTGGGTAATTACCTGGTTTTAAAAGGGCTTCCCTTAACGGCAGAAAAACTGGGCAGTGAGTTAAGATTTAATAAAATTCAAACGAAGAACAAGGTATTTACTACTACCGGATTAAAAGAAATCTACGTTAACCTTTATTTCATTTACTTGATTCTCAAGCTGGATTTGGAACAGCACTACCTTAAACTAAGAACGTTCAATTCTCAGGTAAAAGACCTCCACATGGTGGAAGAAAAGATTGACGATCTGGGATTTTTTTCCGACGTTTTTAATAATATCGCGACGACAGATAATCCCCTCATGTTTAATGAAAAATTATTTATAGACTTAATGCGGATAGAACACATTATTGAAAATAACAACTGGAAATCTATTCCCGCTTACGCCGGCTACGTAAACTCAGCTAAAAGCGGTCTCAGCGCACAATTTAAATTTATGGAAGATTTCGCCCTCTTCTTGACGTATGCCAATTGCGTTGAAACGTTTATCGCCAAAATAGTCCAAAAAACGAGTAAACACAAAGCAGATTTCCGCAATGAACTCCATAATCTAACAGCAAACTATAACGAATTTAAAAAGCTGCACTTGGTTCTCAATCATCCATTGTTGCGAACTGATTATCAGGAAATGTTGGATTCCTTTAGCAAGCTGCTTGCCTACCTCGACTTTTCCACCCTGGAGAATGTTCCCCATACTGCGACCGGAGGAAAAGCTGTGGCTCCGCTCCCCAAAGCATCAGGCGCCTTTATCACTTTTTTAAAAAAATGCGTTGAAGCAGTACTACCCGTGAGGATTGATATAGCGGCAAAACAGTCCTCGCATTCCGAACAAACTGCAAAAACAGAGCGTGAAGAAGGCCTCCGAAAGCTTACCATGAAATTTAGCGAGAATCTGGGAAAACTATCCAAGATAAAAAACAAATGTGGCGAAGATGCTTGCCTAGATGCGCGAAGGCACGTGCCGCAATTAACTGAGTTGTCAGACGTTCTTGACCAACTTGCGGAGCTGATTAAACATGTGGAAAATAACAAAGGGACACAGGAACCGTTTAAAAAAATATTTAGCCGGCACAACAAATTCGAAATCTTGTACCATACATTAAACGACGTTGGAGTATTGGACTCGGAGCAGGAAAAAGAATCCGCCTGGAAAACCTTGGCGGAATTGCAAGTACTTTTGTTCAGCAAACCGTTGAAGGAAAGCACCTATCAGAGTATCTTGGATAGAATTCATACCCTGGAAGGTATTATTCTGAATAAGAAGGAGTCAAAAGGAGAAGCTTCCACGCAAGGAATCATAACAAAGCTGCTACAAACCCCCATTTTCAATACGATTATGGATATCAAGGCTGGTGTTAAAAACATCCTGGAAAAACAGGCTGAGCATCTGAAAGTTGACGCCTTCAAAAATGAACCGGTATTTTTCTCGTACGGTGCAAAAGATCTCGACAGTTTCCTGTCAGAGATCGTGGCATTCTATGAGAAACTCGGCAGTAATTGCTATTACAAGGACGTGACGAACTTTGAAAAGATAGAGGCTAACTTCGACAGGTTGACCGGGGAATTAAAGGGTATCAACGGTCACATTTCACTGCGTACAAGAAACAAAGACACCATCATATCGAAAGAACCCGACCCCCACATTGATTACCTGAAGGCATCCCATCTAACCAGGAAAAACCTGGAAAAGGCAATAATTTTTCTGCAAAACCAAATTGCCCAAATAGAGGGATACATGCACGAGATAGAAGGCAATTTGTGCCAGCATTCTTTCGTTTACTCTGGCGTGGCAACCAGCGTCCTCTTCGACCAAATAACGTATACGTTAAGTAATATTGATATCAGGCTATTAGACATGACTGACTCGGCTGAGCAGATGTTCCGCGAAGGAGTAGACACCATATTCCATTATCAGGTGGGTGAAGCTTTTGCAGAACCAAAAAGTGAAGACGTGGAAGGTTTGTTGCGTGAAATCGAAAAAAGAACCGTGATCAGAAAGTATGGGAATCCCGGACTGGCTTGACAACGCTAGCCGTTTCGTTATCTCTTCTCCTTTTTTCATCATGTCGGAGTCCCATAGCCCTGTCTTATGATATGGCTCACTGCAGGCATTTGTGATATCCAGAAACACTGAAATTCACTGGCATTTGGATAACCGACGCTTAAATTTGCATTATAGAGTTGAATAACGATACTTAACAAATCAAAAAGCCGTTTTCCTCCACCGCGGCCTCTCTTTCCACCGCTTACGCAGTGGGCTACTGTTGTTACACCCCGAAGAGGTGTCTTTGCACTATCCCATGAATAATGGGTTTTGTTTTTTTAAAAACGGAATAGTCGTACATCTGTTTTGAGATAACAACTGAACGGCTAAAAAAACAATGATTGAGATATACAAAAAACTACCCAAAACCAACTGCGGTAAGTGTGGCGTGCCTACCTGTATGGCCTTCGCCGTTAAGGTGATGAATGCCCATCAAAGGATAGCGGATTGCCCTTTCGTTGCCAAAGAAAAGAACGAGCCGGTTTCTCAAAAAGCAGCCATCACGATGGACGACAACTACGAGCGCGTGAGCAATGAATTGGAAATCGAAGCAAAACGCGTAAATTTCGAAGAAACTTCCGAGGCCGTGGGCGGGTTTTATGAAAAGAAAAACGGCCATGAGGCTATATGGCTTTCCATGTTGAACCGGCCTTTTGAAATGCAGCGGGAGGGATTATTTGAAAACGGCGCCTATTGCCATGATTCTTGGTCGAAGATTATTATATACGATTATATCCGGAGGAAAGGCTCCAGACCGTTAAGCGAGGATTGGATTACCCTGGGACACTTCCCCAACACCGCCTCCCATGTAAAGGCTTTTCAACGTAGCGCGGAAGAGAAAATTGCATCGACCTTCAATAAAAATCTGAGTAGTCTTAAGGGACGTTGCACGGAATTGGGTGGAAGGGAAGATACGGGTAAAATGAAGGCGGATTATATTTGCCGTTTTGATCTCCTGCCACGCATTCCCTTGTATTTGTGTTTCTGGGAGGCGGATGACGAGTTCCCTGCCAGTTGTAAACTCTTTCTGGACAGAAATGCCGAGGCCTATATTGATATAGAATACCTTGCGTATCTGGTTGAACGATTCGTTGAGCTATTTATCAAGGTGTAAACGGATGGACGAAGGTTTGCGACTTTCGTACAGGTTGGCGTGGAAGATTTTTTAAAGAAACAGGGGAAAAAGGAGACAGGCAAACAACTATGGACAAAATAAAACTATTCAAGGCCTATGAAGAAATCTACGCAACCAACTTTGGTTTTATGCCCTGTATAGAAAAGTGTGATGGGCGATGCGAACAAAAACCCTTGTCTGTGCTGCTGCCTTTTGAGGACGAGTTTATCTTCAGTCGTAGCGGTAATCATATCTGTAACGAAACGCTCAAACTGGCCGGAGGGACGTTGGAAATCATCGGCAGTGTGTGTAATTTTACCGACGGCGTAAAATGCTTCATCCACGCGCACCGCCCCATTGCGTGCCGCCTGTACCCGTTCTATCCAAATCTAACTTCCGAAGGCGACTTGGAACTGATCATAGACGCAACCTGTCCCCTAACGGCATCGTTAATGAATGACAGGGCATACGTGTCAAACGTTATATGCGCATTAAATAAACTGATACCTTTAATTGATAAATCATACTGGACCATGTTGCATCAGATACCGTCATACCTGTGGGATAGCACGTGCGAGGAGAAGCGTGTATGTATACTTACACCAAAGACGTCTTAGCAAATAAATTGCGGGTAATCTATCTGGAAATGCCTCATATCCACTCAGTAGTACTGTCCGCTTATGTGGGAGTTGGCTCCAGATATGAAGAGGAAAAAAAACTCGGCATTTCACACCTCCTGGAACACATGCTTTTCCGCGGAACGAAGCGTTTTAAAAATTCCTTTGAATTACTACAGTCTATCGACAACATCGGCGGCGAAAGTGACGCGTACACCTCGCCGGAATATTCTGCCATAACCATTCAAGTGCATAATAAGTACATTGAAAGAGGCCTGATCCTTTTGGGAGACATTGTCCTTGGCGGAAATTTCAAGCCGAATGACATTGCGATGGAGAAGTGTATTATTCAGGAAGAGATGAAACAATTTGTTGACGTTAAAGGTGATTACGTATGCATCGATGATATGTCATTTTGCCTGATGTGGAAAGAAGGCAAGGCGGCAACGCCCTTGTTTGGCGATGAAAAAACCATTGCGGCGTTAACGGATGACGACCTTTGTGCGCACTACAAAAAATTCTTTGTTCCTGAAAATATCGTTCTCTGTATCAGTGGAAACTTCAAGAAAAAAGAGGTTATTCGCTACATAGAAGACATTTTTGGAGACGTAAAAGGGCAGTTTTCAGCACAGAAACCACCGCTCAGGGTTATACAGAGCGAGCCAAAATCTCTGTTCAAAAAATCCCCCTCTCAAACCACCAGCTTTAAACTTTGTCACAAGGCATATCCCTACAAACACAAAAACGTTCTCATTATGCTTGTAATAGCAGATGTGCTGGGAGGAGGAATCGGCTCCAGACTCTTATTAAATCTTCGTGAAAAACTAGGGCTTGTTTATGAAATTGCCTGCTATCCAACGATGTTTTCTGACGTAGGCTCTATTGATATTTATACGTCAACTAAAAAAGAAAACTTTGAAAAGACCGTCCATGCCGTTATGGACGAGGTACAAAAACTTTACCGGAAGGGAATAAGCGGGCAGGAACTCAAGAGGACGGAGGAACGGGTATTTAGCCAGACACAACTCATTATGGATAGTCCCATTGCCATGTCACATTGGTTTGGCGTTGAAGAGATGCTTATTGCCCCACAGACCCCGGATACGCCGGAAAAGCAGGCACATAAAATTCATAATATCAAGCTGGAAGATGTGCGTCATGCCATCTCGGAGATATTCATCCCGGAAAAACGCAACTTGATTGTCGTAGGCCATTACAATGTGACTGGCAAGAGACGCGCCATTGAGCTTCTCAGGTAGGGTATTCCGGATTTTGTTCTGTCGGGAAAAAAGGCGTTCTGAGACAAAGCGCTTGGCCGCTTTCCCCTCACTTGAATGTCCTGTGATACGTTGCTGCTTAATGGATAATGACTGGTTGGATGAGTAGCGAGGAAAATCCATTTTGCCGAAATCAGCGGTTTTTCAGTTTTTTTATTGGTCTAATTCCCTGCCTTGTTAGATATTGGTGGAGAAGCTAAACATGGCTGTAACGTTCGATCCTGACAACTATTTTACCAACGGCGAATGGAAGGCGGCTATTGATATATCCCAAAACTATTATGAACGGATGGGGTTGGTTTTTGAAGACGGTCCTTCTGCGCAGGATATCAAGACGGCATTTCATAAACGGTACGACTGGTGGAGGGACGTCAGTAAGAGATATAGCGCCAACCCTGCAAACACAAAGACAAAAGACACCGGCCCCGTTTCAAAGGAGGCGATGGAGAAGCTTCATGATGCATACACCGTTTTAAGCAATCCGGAAAAAAGGAAAGCGTATGATGCGTTACTGATGGAGGTTTCAGATAAAAAGGCGCACGAAGAATTCCTCAGGATCGTTCGTGTCGTATTGTCAGACAAAATCCTTTCACAGGAAGGTAAAAAAATACTCCTCAATTGCGCGCAAACGTTGAACATCGACAGAACAAGCGCAATGGAAATTGTGTCCGATGAAATGAACAGGATTGGAGCCGGTTACAGCTCGGAAGCGCCTGCCGGTGTCCAGGAAAAGAAAACGGACTATTATCAATTACTGGACATCGATCGTGCCGCCACAAGCCCGGAAATCGAAGCTGCATACAAGAAGCAATGTTTTGTTTGGAACAGCCTTTCCCAAAACCCCAAATTTAAGGACAGCGCACGGCAAAGGTTGATACTGTTGCAGGATGCGATTGACACGTTACTCAATCAAAGCAAACGCAGTAAGTACGACAGGCAACAACTTCAGCCCGTCAGCGCCTTTTCTTCTAAAATTCCAAAGAAAAAAGGTAAACTCCTGCCCATTATAATATTCGCCGCTTCGCTTTTGGTGGTTTTGTTCATAGTGGGTGCCGTTATGCGATGGAAAACCGCACCACACGTGCAATATACGCAACGTGTAACACAGGAGTATAGATCGTCGGAAACGAATAATGAGGTTAATGAAGTTGAGGAAAGGCCATCTTTCGGAAACGGCTGGCTGGGCGTTGTTGTCCAGGACTTGGATGCCGATCTGGCAAGGGCGTTCAACGTTTCCCGGACAGAAGGAACCCTTGTTAATGAAATTATTGATGGTTCTCCAGCAAAAGAGGCCGGCCTCAGATGCGGTGACATTATACTGGAATGTAACGGCAAGCCGGTCCGGCATGGCAACCATTTCCTCCACATTGTTTCTCAGATAAAGGCAGGTACAACGGTAAAGATAAAGATATTGAGAGACAATGAAGAGCTACTCATGGATGCTGTACTAGGAGAACCCCAGGCGGAGACAGTGACACCGGACCCTTCAGCCATTCCGCACGAAAAAAAAATAGGACTAGCCATTCAAAACATTACGCAGGAAATTACCCAAAAACTGGGCGTGGAAAAAAACAGTGGAATCATGGTTTCCGGCGTAGAACCCGGAAGCCGTGCGGCTGCCACTGGCCTACAGAAGGGGGATGTTGTCAATGAGGTAAACAAAAAGGAGATTAAATCTGTCGCTGACTTCAGGCGGGCGTTAAGTTCCCTGGACAGAGAAAAGGCCTTCCGTATCCACGTCAAACGCGGGGATATTTCCGTGTACATGATGGTTAAGGAAATATCAGACAGATAAACCACTAATCAAGTTTTAGCCGCAAATTCAACCTTGTCCCGAAATCCCTTTGTGTTAATATCCTTTATTATACACATCTTCCAAGTGCTTTCCGTTTTAAAAAGTAACGCTGTGCCTGCTTATGTTTAATGTGGCGTGTTTTTACAAATTACCATCTTTTGAAATTCTTCAACCCATTCCTTTGCAATACCATCCCAACCATATAGTTGCTTACTACGAGATTGAGCACTGTCGCTAAGGCGTTGCCAGGATATATCATCGTTTAACAGGGTGATCACAGTTTCTGCAAAACGCCGTCCGAATTCATCCGTGCCCGGTTCTCCTGAAACAAGACAACCGCTAATGCCATCCACTACTGTTTCCGGTAGCGCAGCAAGCCTGCTGGCAATAACGGGTGTACCGGCTGCCTGTGCCTCGACAGCCGCAATACAGAATGTCTCCCTGAAGGTACTGGGATAAACCATTAGGCGAGCTGCGGCCATTTCCCTTGCCAGAGCAGATTTTGTCAAACACCCTTTTATAGAGACCCCGGGTTGTTGTGTGTGCTGCCAGATTTCATCAATGGACTTTTCGCCCGGAAGGTAGTAGGTGTATAGATGTAACTCTGCAGTTGGTATGTAGCTGCGAATAATGGGGAAAAGTTTCAAAAGAACGTTCAGTCCCCGCTCCGGACGGCTAACGTAGATGAGGCGATGGCGCTCCCTTTGTGTACCGGGTTTAAACATCGTTAAGTCTACGCCGTTTCGTGTTAAAAAAAACAGGTCTTGTTTAATGTTAAAGTAGCGCGACCATTCATCCCTCTGCCAACGACTAACGGCAAAGACACGGTCGATAGGAAGGGTATTCGGTGTTTCTCCTTCTAAATATTCAACATTTATGTCATCGTGTATCCATAGGATGCGCTTCTGTGTCTTCAAAGCGATTTTGAACGGACGCAGTGAGCGCGATGAAATAATTACTGGAAATGAGTTGAATTGGCGATAAATGTGGAAATCAATAAGGTCTCCATAGGGTATCTCATCGTATTCCCCCGGTTTATCACAGTTACAGAAGACGCGTATTTTCATCCCGCTTGCAGCTAAGGCACGCGCCATGTAAATAAGGGCGCTCTCGCTTCCTCCAAGCCCTTTTTCTTCCAGACTTTTACCGTTAAAAGCCGTTGCGCCGCCGGTATAAAATACAACGTCTGCTTTATCTCTAACGACCGGGAGTTCCAACGCAGATGCTGCAATTCTCGCGCCCTCGTAGGCAGGGGTAAATTCAACGTCTCTGGCAATCGTATCCCGAAATGATTGATAAGCGTCCTTGTAGTTTCCCATTTGCAGATACAAGTGACCCAGGTAATAGTGCGGGTTTGCAAAGGAATGGTCACTGGCAATGCTGCGTTGTAGTAAATCAAGCGCCTTATTTTGTTGTCCAAGTTTATCGTAAAGCACTGCAACGTTAAAAAGGGTGCGAGGCTCGTTGGGATTAGCGCTAAGAATCTCTTCGAAAATAGCAACGGCGTCAAGTATCCGTCCATTCCTGGTCAAATCAATGCCGCGCTGTATATACTCGTCAATAATCACAGATGTCCCCACTCTGTTTTTTATAAAGGGAAATTATTTACTCCATCCAAGCTATTCAGAATTACGACATAAAGCGAGGCCTTGTTGTGCATCGTCTAGTGATGGATCTATGGCTACTGCGCGTTCAAACATCTCTTGGGCGCCTTTGCGGTCGCCACGTATAAAGCGACTATTTCCCAGCAGCAAATAAGGAGTTGCTGAAGAAGGATTATACTGAAGGGACCGGAGAAAATTCTCTTCAGCTCCGTAAATATCACCGACCACACTGCGACAACTCCCCAGTTCCAAATAGACGTGAGCCATATTCAACTCTACGCTGGGAAGCCTTCCTCCATCGTCTTTGGAAATACGTATCGCTGTTTCCAGATGGTGTATAGCCTTTTCATACTGCTGCTCATTGACGGCCATGGTGGCGAGTAAATAATCGGGCAAGGGGTTAACCGGATCAAAAACGCCTGCTTGTTGCGCATGATATGCGGCTTTTGCAATATTTCCATCTTCGAAATAACCCTTGGAAAGTGTAAGGTGTGCCTGGCCGACAAGCTCCCGCTTCATATTGTTGCCATCCTTGATTAGTGTCTGGTGGAGGGCTTTAATTGATGCATCGCGTTGTCCAAGTTCACGGTAGGTCAGTCCCAAGTTAAGGTAGAGAAACGGATCGTCAGGAACGCGTTTTATCTCCGCCAACAAACAACGGAGATTCCTCTCTGCCCTCTTTTGTTTTTTCACCGCATCGATGGCATAAGCCCAGTGATGAATAACAATGTCACTACGTAATACCTTGCCACCCAATTGTTCAATGGAAGGGAGTATCTGCTCATGTATTGCGCCTTCAAAGCGAATGTTCGGATGTCGACGAAAAATGCGGCAGTATTCGCTATAATAAGACGTGGCAATGTTATCCGCCTGCTGAGGGATGCATTGCCTCACGGTGACTGCCATAATATCTTCTCGTGTTATAACCTGACGAATCTTTGCGGCATTTGCAGTGTCAACGACCTCGTCTGCATCAATATAGAGAATCCACTCGTAGTTGGCGTAATGCAGTGATTCGTTCCTGGCGGCAGAGAAATCATCTATCCAGGCAAAATGATATATACGTGCACCGTAGCTGATAGCAATTTTTATCGTATGGTCGTTTGAACCCGTATCAACGACGATAATTTCATCAACAAAGGTTCGAATGCTTTCCAGGCAACGGGAAAGAACCGACGCTTCATTTTTTACGATGAGACACGCGGAAAGCTTATTCATGATGTTTTCATGCAATCATGCGCAAATGTAAAAACCTTTTGTATACCTTTAAAGTATTATAATGCAATGCCTACCTTACTTTGCTGGCAAATTGCAACTGCATCCCCCTCGTTCTTCAATAAATATAGCCAAACAAATCAGGCTTTCGATGCTTAAACCAGGAAATACAAGGGGTTGCGTCCTGTATTTCTCGAAAACAGAAGCTTTTGACTATACAATCATATCACCTTTGCCGGTTACACAAAATAAAAATCCCCCTTGCTCGTATTTTTCGTCTTCTCCTATTCAATGGAGACCGGGAAAACGAGTCAAGGGGGACTGAAAAAATAAGCGATAAAAGCCACCTGCTATTTAAAGAGGCTTAATATTGCCTGTGGTCCGGAATTAGCCTGGGCAAGCATTGCACTGGCAGTTTGCTGCAATATTTGCAGCTTTGTGGCTTCCAGTTGTTCGTATGCCATGTCTGCATCTTCAATACGGCTCCTTGCTGCCTCGGTATTAGTCTTCGCCGTAGTCAAGCTTGCCTCCTGATAGCTCATCCTGTTCACCACGGAACCAATATAGCTCAACGCCGCAGAAACATCGGCAATAGCGTTATCAACCCTGCCCATTAAAAGCAGCACTGATGCGGAAGAACCAAGAAGTGACCCTGGAAGCGTGCCACCGGACAAACGGGTAGCACCGCCTGCCGATCCGACATCAAGGCTCAAACCGTAGGCCGAATACCCGGTATTTCCTATACTAAGACTGATGTTGCCCGTTTTAAGCAGGTTAAACTGCAAGGTGTCATTCGTACTGCTGTTGCCGGCGCCGATCTGAAATCTGAACATTACATTTCCGGCAGTTGCATTGCTTGATGCAGTTCCAGCAAATAAACTCCGGCTGTTCCATGTTGCCTGTAAGGTTTCAAGGGTGATCTGTGTCGCCATTGCGGCAAGCTCCGCTTTGATTGATGTACGTTCAGCCGTGCCAAGTGAGTCATCGGCTGCTTGGGTAGCCTTTGTCTTCATCTGTGTCAGAATATCGACAATGTTGTTTAAATGCCCTTCTGCGACGGATATCAGGTTTTTGGCAGAACCAATATTGTTGAGTGCCTGCCCCAAACCTTGCGCCCTGGCATTGAACTTCTTGGCAATTGAAAAACCAGCGGCGTCGTCAGCGGCAGTATTAATCCGCTTACCTGTCGCCAGTCGCAACTGGGCGGTAGCCATTCTTACACTAACATCGTTCAATGACTTTAAGGCATTTAACGCTTGAATGTTCGTGTTAATTCTAGTACTCATCTTCAAACCTCCTTATTTAAAATAATGTTTAAAATAGAAATTGATTTCTTAATTAAAAAACTTACAACATCGCTGCGTGGCAAAGTTTACAGCATAACACGGTTGCCGGCGGTAGTTATGCCTGTGAACTTTACCTTGCAGATTACGCCGCGTTGCGACTTACATCGACACTCTTTTCACCCGTGCTAATGTGCATAAAACCAATAAATTTTTTCAATAGTTCTTTGTCAAAATGACCCTCCATTTCCTTTACCATCTTCTGTAAAGCCTGGAATACAGGTTTTTCATTATTCTTTTCAATCTTTGACATCTGCTGAACAAATTCACTAATGATACGGGCTATACGACTATAACTGTGAATGTCTACGCCCTTTAATCCTTCCGGGTATCCGTTTCCATTGAACTGTTCGTGATGCTGTTTTGCTATGAGGCAGGCCTCTATGGGTAAATTACCGTTCTTAGAGAGGATTATAAATCCCATGTCCGGATGTTTTCTCAACCGCTCTAAATCTTCTTTCGATAATTTTCCTGAACTATTCTCCAAATAACCGTCGAGCGCCGCCTTTCCTACATCCTGAAGGAGTAAGCCAAGACCTAAAGCCAACAGGTTGTTTGCAGGGATTTCCATATAATATCCAAACAACAAACCCAGGATTGCAACGTTAACGGGGTATTTGAGAATGTTATCATCGTAGTTCAACAATTCCATGAAATACGATCTTGCTTCCTGGTCTTTCGTGATAAGGGAGATTGTAAGGATTGTCCAGTCCCTTGAGCGTTCAATGAAGCTGGTAATATCAGCGTCTTTCGACATATCCGCCACGATGTTTACGGCAACGTCGTAGGCAACCTTAATCCTTTCGTGTAACGCAGTTATTTCATCCCGAAGAATGTGTTCCAGGTTTGTTTCTATGTATCGGAGGTACTGTGCTTTGCCGTTTTTTGCAACATGAATTTTATTAATGTTTTTCCTTACGAAAGACTCTTTTCTTTCGTCTTCTAAGAATTTATTGCCCTTACAATATAACAAGTACCGGCTTTCATTGTTTGTCGTGGTTTGTAGATACAAATCACACCCGGTAAAAGCACCAATCTTTATGCTTCGCAAGGTTACCGGCAAATATCGATTGTTTTCGTCATAATATGCATTGGTAAGCTGGCTTAGTTTGTCTATTTTCGTTAGCTTGCCGCACAAATTGGCATTTCCTATGGCAATAGCCGCATAGACTGCAAGTGTTTCTAAAAACAAAAGATCGTTGTCGGTGTAAACGTCTCCACTCCTTTTACCGCTTACGCTTATTACACCGGCGATACTGTTTTGTGTCTTTATGGGAACACAAAGCAATGTTTTTCCATGGTACCACTTAAATTGTTGTTTATTGAAGCGTGGGTCATTTTCAATGTCATTAATAACTATTGGTGTTCCTTGTTTTATCACACTGCCAATCACGCCGCCCCCAACCTTGAATACGGCGTCATTTGCCACATGCTGTGACAAGCCATGCGATGCCTTGACCTGCACCTCATCGCCATTTGCAAGCACGATGATGCCTGACAAACTGTCCGTTCCTGAAATGGTAAGGTTGTTGAGCAGCGGAAATAACCTGTGCATATCAAGTACGGATATCAGCGCCTGACCAATCTCTACGAGGTTAACGTCATTAAAATTATCATAAGACTTGTCAGACCGTTTATTAACATTACACGGCTGCTGAATCATACGATATAATTTAGTGAGACATTTGATGTCATATAATGTATCATCAACCGCATTCAGGTTTTCTTGGCTCGTTGGGTTTATCGTAGTTGTTGTCATATACATATTCCTTAAGAGTTAATAACACATAAATGGAATTTTGAGCATTTTGAATCTTGTATGCTAACCAAGTGTGTTTCTCATATCTTGTTTATTAAGCTGAGCAATATGTATGCCAAAATATTTTCCCTGTGGTATTTTATGTAAAATATACGCTATCTATATGTGTAGCAACATATTGCAACTCTGTGTAGTTTTTGTTGAATTGTGATGACAGGTTAAATTATTAGACAATTTACTATTTGTGATGTTAATTTTTTCCCTAAAAATGCATCGCAAATGTTCCGGAGGAAGCAAAAAGAGACAGAGATACAAAAAATTAGAGGATTGCTGCATAATTACAAAGCTAACCAGACCGTCGCAATTCGAGGGGAAGCATAGCGCAAATTTTAAAAGCCAATCGTACGAGTATCCCTAAACGGATGAACAAATGGAATTTACATGGTATTGATGGATTGCTGGAAGGGTATAGAAGGATATGTTGAATAATTACCCTTTATAATAAATAGAAACGCACTACTTTCCATCTTTACAAAGGTTTAAAATCTTAATATACTTATACATTGTGCAAAAATCACACATTCTATCAATCACCGATATGTCGTTGTCAGAGCTTGAAGCCGTATGTGCTTCGATGGAAGAGCCTGCTTACCGGGCAAAGCAAATTCTTTCCTGGGTTTACGAGAAGGGGGCAACCTCTTTTGACCGTATGTCTAACCTGCCAAAGCCTTTTAGATTGCAATTGGAAGAGAAGCACAGCCTATTCCAGACCAGGGTTAACGCCGTTTTTCAAACGGCTGATAACTCCGAGAAATTTCTGATTCTTTTGTCGGATGGGAACGTCATTGAGAGCGTCCTTTTGAGAGAAGGCAAGAGGGTTACTGCCTGTGTTTCTTCGCAGGTTGGCTGCGCTATGAATTGCCGGTTTTGTGCAAGCGGCCTTTTGGGATTGGAAAGGGACCTCGTTGTCGGCGAAATTGTCGAGCAAATATTGCACATAAAAAACCATCTCCTTTCCGGCGAGCGCGTTACTAATGTTGTCTTTATGGGCATTGGCGAGCCGCTTGCCAATTACGATAACGTTATCGACGCCATCAGAATTATCAATGCGCCATGGGGGATCGGTATAGGGGCGAGGCATATTACGGTGTCAACGGTTGGAATTACGAATGGCATCCGTCAATTGTCGCACGAAGGCCTACAGGTGAACCTCGCGATATCCCTCCACGCGCCATCCGACGCTATAAGGCTGAGGCTCGTGCCGGCAAACAAAAGAACGGGAATACAAGCAATTATAACCGCTGCTCAAGAATATTTTAAGGCCACCGGGAGAGACGTCAGCTTTGAATACGTTCTGATTGACGGTGTAAACTCATCGAAACAGGACGCCGAGTCCCTTGCGCGCCTTCTTAAAGGAATTCAATGCAATGTAAACGTTCTACCTGTAAATCCTGTCGAAGAATTTCAGATGGCTCCGCCGACCCGTGAAACAATTGAAATATTCTGTCAAGCACTGCAAAAACAAGGTATTATCACTACCCTCCGAAAGAGAAAAGGCGATGATATTCATGCCGCGTGTGGCCAGCTTCGAGTACAAAATACGAAAATGTATGGAAAAAGCTAACGGTTGAGGAAAGGAGGTGGTTAAGGTGGATGGGTTTGTCTGTATCCGGCCTAACCCGTCGGTATCGTAATGATAAACCTATTTCCTTTGGCTGAAGATTCCAATCTTATGGTTCCGCTGTGTGCATGAATAATATTCTGAGCAGAGGCAAGGCCTATTTTCGTGATGCCGCCCTTGTCGGTATAAATCAGATCAAATATTTTGTTTTTAATCTCTTCGGAAACGCCTGGTCCATCATCCTGACAAATAAGCCGGACTTCCCGTCCACTATGCTTTGCCTCTATCGCCAGCCTTCCGCCGCCCTTCATGTCGTCCATCCCGTTCAGGAGGATATTCATGATCACCTGCTTCATTTTATCCCTATCGACAACGATCAGAGGAATATCCCGTGCGATGTCCAGTTCGATACAAATGCCGCTTAACAATGCACGGGGAGAGACCAGAGAAAAGACCTCATCCAACATTTCGTCTATAGCTACTGGCCGTTTATCCAACGACCCCGAGTTTGAAATGCGCATACACCCTTGTGCAAATTCACTCAACCGGTCAATTCCTCTTTGCACCATCCTAACAATTTCGACTATTTCCTGTTTTGTTTCATCGCTTATCGCACCGAGGTTCTTTATTTCGCTTTTCAGCATAAAAATATGGATATTTACGGCATTGAGAAAGTTTTTGATTTCATGGGTTACTTCCGAGGCAAACGCGCCCAACGTTGAAACGGTTTTTGATTTGATTATCTCATCAAAAAATATTTTTCTCGCGCCAACGTCTTCCACTATGGTGATGGTGTGTGTAATTACCCCGTCATCATTTTTGATAGCCGATGCGCTCATCTCTACCCAACACTCACTCCCATCGCCACGGTAAATCAAGAGTTCCCTGGCGTTTTGTGAAAACCTGCCGCTTAAAACGTCCACGCAGGGGCATATCCTTTCCACTAAAGACGTCCCAGTAGAAGCATGACACTGAAAGGCGTCGCTGCAATGCTTGCCAACCATCTCTCCCTTCGGCCATTTAGTAATTTCTTCGCAGGCGTGGTTGACAAACACGATATTCCGGTCTGTGTCCTGTATCACAATACCCTTGCTTGCGTGTTCCAATGCTTGATTTAGAATGCGTACTTTCGACTTTGGCATTTACCCTGTCCTGTTTCTACGGTAAAGGAGGAAAAGAGAAACTTGAATGTAACTATTCAGCGTATTTTCATTCACAGCCGCTACGAGTTAGCAAAATCAGGCAATTCACCGTGAAATAACATCTGTAATGCCCGGCTCAAATCCACCCCTTGTTTTCGGCAGGTCGAGAGGTAACTGCGAATACGGCAGAAAATCCCGGCTCCGTCCAGAGAACGGAAACAACCCGATATTTTCTAGTGGACGTAAGGACTAAAGGGAGGACTAGAGGACCACGAGGGTCACATCTTAAAAAACAAATATTGATATTTTCTCTTGCGTTATTATAGTGATTTCTTGCCAATTATTTAATATTTAAGATGCGACACCTCCATCTCCTTTCTGCTTATAATCGAATTCTCTTACACAACCTTAAATCAAGGTTAAACAGGTTCTTTGATCAAGATTTTACGGAGATATTTATTAAGTGGAAAGTGTTGTAACTTCTACTATGTGATGCTTCCGTCGTGCATCGTTCACGATTTTTTCTAGTTTTGCTGCGATGACATCTGCAATCCAATCAGCACCGCATTGTGAACATCCTAAAAATAAAGCACTGGGATAAGGTTTGTCATCAGGATAATTTTCAACAATCTCTCCTGACAATAAAATCTTCTTTACGATTTTCCGAGAAATCCCTCTTTCCATCATTCTTTCAAGTGCATGCCGTTTTTAAAGATTTTTAAGAGATATTAAAATTTCTCCCGCGTCTATACATCTACAGATAGGACATTTTTCTTTGGGAATAATAGACCCCTGCTCTTTAAGCGGCATAAATGCCGCCTTAAAAGAACGAGATGTTATTTGCCAATTGCCTCCATATTCTTTTAGATTCCCGCAAGAACAATATACCACAGGCTCAAACATGGGCGTTCACCTCAAAATTTATGTATAAAGTCACGTTTTTAATACACCCTAAAGGTTAAAAGTCAAAAATATCTATTCTTTCAAGAATGCGCATTATATAAGGTTTTCACAAATAGAGTAAACATAATTTTAATCTGATAATAATTAAAAAGCAATTTGTTAAATCCGAAGAGCGTCAAGGCTATTTGCGTAAAACGTAGAATCCAAAGTGTGGCTGGAAGAAAGAGGAAGGCGCGACCTTTGTCGAAGAAAATGGGTAACTGGCTGCACTTGTAACACCGCGAACTGTTTTTTAATGCTTACGTGTGCTTCTGCACCCAGCGGAGATGCAGGGTATCCCGCTTGTAGTGATGCAGCACCTGCACCTTGTGGTCGGGGAAGCCGAGGAAGTTGCTGAAGTAAAACAGGAATACCAGCAACGTATCCACCTTAATGATAAAGAATCCCTTCACGACCATATATGGTGAGACCTGCGCAGTATAGTGGATAAGATATTCCCAAGCCAGGACAATGCCAAGACCCGGCACGCCCACAATAGAGAGACCAAGAGCAAACAACAATAAGTTCGCCAGGGGAGAACGAGAAAGCCTCGCGGTATAGCTTGGGTAATTCTCGTTAGTGTTTGAGAAAGTATATGCCGTGTAAAAGACAATCCCCGCAAAGGTACTGGCAATGACAATCAAAGATATCCCGTAAAGCAGGTTTGACGCGTCGGTATGCTTTATCAATAGCAACGTATGCTCGATTCCTACCGTGGCTGCTGAGCAAGCGAGTGTCGTGAAGAACATGCCCACTCTGCGAATATTATAGAGGCATAAAACGCTGAAACCCACCGACAGCGCCAGTAATATCTCATCTATGGGATTGAAGTATTTCCAGTTGACAATGAAGGCTGTGAAGGTATTCCCACGGCTATCGACAATATTTTCCACACTGAAAAAATTCCCGCTGAGAAGCAAGATTATAATGCTAAAGACTACCCATACCGAGGCAATCGTGATGGCGAAACGGCGCGATACCTTCCTGTCATAACGCAGGAATTTCAGGCCGAGAAAATAATCAATGAAGTCAAATGCGCGGGAGAAAAAACCAAAGTCGTTAATTGTGAGTGCGTAAAGCCAGTTTCTCAATCCCTCAGGAAGTATTGCTTTAAAATGACTTCCGGTGATTGTCATTTTGGGGCGACGCGTCTCCATGGTGTGGTAATGATGTAGCAATGACGGGGTACGCAAGAACTCAAAGGTGCGATAGATACCGTGGGACACTACATGAACCAGCGCCAGGGTACGTAATCCGAAAAATATCTCGATGTAGATAATTGCTAACTGTGTTATGACGGCATACGCAATGGCATTCTTGGCGTCGGAGACCTGCCGGCTCAAATGGGTCGTGATGAAGGCAGAAAATACACAAATGGCAATCGCAACGGCAATGGCATTGGCCGGATGTGAAATGGTCCATACATCAGGCCAATATGCCGGAAGTGACCACTCCTCGGGCCATATACGCAGAAGAAGGAAAATGGGGATATGCGTTGATAACGAACCGTAGAAAACCGCACTTGATGGCGTAGGTCCCTCCATCGCCCGCGGCAGCCATATCCACGGAAAGATACCCGACTTGAAGAAGAATGCGATAAGCAACAAGACCATCGCCCACGCGCAGCCATGGTCCTGAATCATTACCAGCTTGTTGACGTCTTCGGTGTGGAAGTAGAGCAGCAGCGCGATCAGGGCGCAAAAGAAGATGTCACCAAACTCGTAAATAAACAGTATCCGCATGGCGTTCTTGAGCGGATTGGAACGGTGTTCATAGAAAGCGATCAGAAGCACCGAAGAAAACCCCAATAGCTCCCAACCCATGAACAAAAAGGAGGAGCCGGAACTGAGAACGATAAGTTTTATAGATAAATGAAAGATAAAATAGAGGGAAAAGAACTTATGATAATACGCGTCACGGTGCAGGTAGAAGAGAGAAAAGTGACCGATGACCGCAATGATGGTCGTCGTGAAAGCAAAAAAGACAAACGTAAGGAGGTCCCAATGCACGATGAATGGCCAGCCAAGGAAGCAGAAGTTTTCGATCTGCACCGTAACTTCCCTGAATCCCAGGAAATAAACGGCTATCGCGACATGAATAAAATCACTGGCGTTTCCCCAATGTACCAGTTTACGAACCATGTACTCCCCAGGTTCATGCTTGCTGGTAAAATACTGGATATTCACAAATAATATCTTGGTAATTGGGAACAATATAAAGTAATACACAAGATAAGTAATCAATGAGTGTTCCACCGGATGCTCCTAGGTAATTTTGCCAAACAAAAGATGATCCTGCTCGATGAAAAACCGCGGATCGTCGCCCCTATATTCGGGAACAGCCACCGTTTCTTCGAATGGTACAAACCGGCCTTCTATCCCACCCTTCCACATAAACAGCTTTTCCTGCTCCTGGTCATGAATTGCAAGGGTAATCCAATTGTGTTTCACCAGACACTGAAAGTGCCCGGGTTCACCAGTGTAGCCGAAGGCCTCGCTGAGGATGGCTTCCATCGTCTCAACCTTGCAGCAAACGAGCAGTATCAGGCGGGTGGGTTCGTGTACCTCGACCATCTGCCACGGCAACCCTAACTGCAAGTCGCTGAGATGGCCGTTCATCACCCCTAACAGTGAGGTAATGTTGTGGGGCAATTTGGTGCCACAGCCGTAATGCTCGTTGTCTATAAAGCTAAAATAGTATTCAAGGTTAATGCCCGCACATACCGGCCCAATCGCGCCGAGTATGTTTCGCAACGACTTCCCTGCGGGGTCTACCGTATAGTTGTAAGAAATCAGAAACGAGCGCCTGTCCAGGAAAAGGTTTTTCGTCAGGTACCTCGGTCCTACAATGGCCATTGCGTTGGTGCAGTGTCCGTATTCGGGGCGTGGCTGGGTAAGGTCCATTGCGCGGCCGCGGGCATAATCGGCAAAACCCTTTTCCGACAGCCCCGTCTTAACCTCGTCAAACCGCCGGCAGCGCTCCTTTGCGTCCAAAGCCGCCGCTCTATGGATGGTGTTTATGTACCTTTGCAGACGCGGTTCCATGGGAAAGGGAAGGTCAAACAAAAGGACCTCATCGCTGCATGTATTGTGATATCCGCCAATGAACCGGGTTGAATCCGGTATAATTACGCCGTTTGCCGCCAGTCCGGCGCGCACTTCAGGCTCGTTGCATATCGCCGCAAAAAGCCGCCCGTTGGGCGCGCCGCGTCCGCCCGCACATGCGCCGCAGTCGTGCGCAGCCTCATGAGGGTTGTTCAGGCTGCTTGACCCATGTCCCAAAACGAACACATACGGAGAAAAATTATCGGAAAAACCGCTGCCTTTGAGTATGGCCGTGGCGCGGGCGATCCGGCTTTCCAGATTCCACCCCTTGTCATTCTCCCAGGTTTCCTTCTTGTAAACCAATCGTGTCTTTGGCTCATGCGCCGCCAAATACCGCCGCACCTTGGAACTGTACTTGGGAGAAAGGACGTCCAGGGTATACGGCAGAAAATTCAAAAGACCACTGAAAACCGTGTGGACAAAGCTCCCCAAAAGGGTCTTGGACGCCTGGGTAATAGCCCACTGCACTTCTCCGTAGAGCTGTAGTTTTTTAGGCATCGCATCCTCAAGCGTCACGGCCTCTTCGTAAATCTTCGCCGATGGCGTTACCAATGGGTGGGGACACATCTTGCGGAAATGCTTCTCCGGTGCACCCTTGAATTTCATGTCGAGGCCGAAATGCCCGGCAGCGCCCAGCGTCTCTGCGTCAGGGTCTATCTGCTCCAGATGGCGGCGGAAAGATTCCTCCCGGTCGTCAATGCAGCAAAAAACCTGGTAATTCGGAAGTTTATATTTCGGCTTTGAATCAATGGCGCCCTGACGGTACGTCGAAAGGAACTGATTGTAAAAGGTGTCCTCATAAGCGCGCTGCCAGATTTCCTGGCAATTTTCGCTGGTAAATTGTGTTACCTCTCTTGGGAAAGAGCCGTTATTTTTAATGCCCAAAGCTCTCACGACAGAGGCGACAAAATAGGGGTCATACAAAGGAACCGGTGTGTAGACCGGAATCTTCACCCCGCGCACGCCGCATACAAACTTGATAGCCGCAAGCTCAAGCGTGAGGATAACGGAGACCACCTCTTTAAAAGACGCCTTGATTTCGTGTTTTGCCACCCACTCCGGCGTCTCGTCCAGCGCCTTAATAGTTCCAACCCATCCCTTATAACGGTACAGGGTGCGGAACAGATAGTCGTCCAAGTGTTCATCGGGTATCTCCAGCCGTTGAAGCAGGTGTGCGGTAACCTCCTCGCAAGGGATTTGCTTCACTTCAGCAATAATCCGATTCAATGCCTTGAGAAATCGCGGTTTCAGGAAACCGCCCTTCGAGTACATGTAACAAAAACATGCCCACACCCCCTTCTCCCGATGCGGCATGGGCCAATAGGCCAGTCCGAAGTCGAAATAGGCGGATAAAAAGCGAAAGAGGAGCGGCCCTATCAACTCGTCAATATCGCGGTTACGGGCGATTTGGATTGCTTCTTTGTAATAACCGGGGCGCTGATATGCCGTGTCGTTTACGAACTGTAAAATCTTCTCGTCCGGCACTGGGCGGGTAAGGGGATTCTGCGTCAAGAGCTTAAACAGGATATCCGGCTGGATATCAAGGTTGTGTTGCGTGATATATTCCTTGATATTCTTCTGAAGCGTGTCCGCCGTAATGCGGCCACGTTCAAACGCAAGGAGAAACTCTTCTTCCGACATAAAGGCCTTAGCGTTATAGGTACGCCCGGCCTGTTTTACACCTTCGAAAAAGTCGTACGTCTCGAAGTGGTGAATGGTGTTGTGGTGAACGAAGAACGGCAACGGCCCTTGATCGGGCATCAAGTGTTCCGCGTGTTCAATTGCGTGTTCAATCTTGTCAGACGTCATTTCCATTGATGAGAGGGAAAATACCTAAATTTTATTGGAGAAAACAGTAATAATGCGCCAAATATAACCTAGCAGTTCACACCTTCGATACTAAAACCAGCGGATAACAGGAATTTTGCCTGGATTTTTCAAAAACAGAAGCTTTTTTTGCTACAGTGAAAGCACTTCGCTTTGTGTATAAGGAGTGCAATTGCCCCCGGTGGAAAACAAGATATGATGCTGCTAAAAACGCTACTGTTGCTTTTTAGCAGATTTATAATTGTTACTCACTTTACCCGAAATCTGCAAAACCTGTAAATACATCAAAAACGATCGTGTTGCATTTACTTTAATGAACAATCAGAATATTGGTTTACTTAAAAACCGTAACTGTACATAAAAGTCAAGTATAGTACCAAAACAATTCTGAAAAGCAAGCATATTTTAGAAATTAGCTGGAATATTTCATTGCGTAGGGATTTTCACCAAACCCCCTTTTTTTCTTGCCACCCTCCTTATTGTAGCTGTTGGGTTTTGGGTGTTCCATTTTATTTATTTAAGCGGTTTTACAAGAGAGATGGTTTCAATACTTACGGCAACAATTTTTACAAGACAGTGTCTGTTTATATTGATTGCTTACAAACACTGGTTGCCTATGTCTTGTTAAATGCAAGCGACTCCAGCACGTTCTTCAACTCTGTTTTTGGGATACAAGTATATGCAAAACTTCGTTTTGAGGAAAAGCTATACCGACCCCGTTCGCAAGTGATGATAAAAACGAGGATTCTCAGGTGGAAATCCCGAAATAATTAAATTAATTTCCTTGACTTCTCGTTTTCCAAAAGTAAGATGAAACGTTTGTTGTATTTTGATGTTCAAGTTTGTCCTGGTAAAATTTAATCCGGAATTGCGTGGAACCAAGGTTGGCGACCCAGCGACAGGTGGTTTCTGAAGTAATCTGGAATAGTTAAACATAAATAGTCTCTATGGGAGGGATTTTGTTGTATGAAATTAACTGATTTTATTGTGGAGGAAGCGATCATTATAGAGTTAAAGGCCACGAACAAGGAGGCCGTTATTAGAGAAATGGTATGTGCCCTTAAGGATGCGCAAAAAATCAGTCAAAAGGATATTGACGATGTTATGAAGGCACTTATGAAAAGAGAGAATTTGGGCAGCACTGGTATAGGAAAGGGTATTGCCGTTCCTCACACAAAGCATGAGTGCGCAAAAAAAATTGTTGGAACAATTGCGCGGTCAAAAAACGGGGTTGATTTCAATTCCCTGGATGGTGAACCCGTGCATCTTTTCTTCCTCTTGCTTTCTCCAAACGATTCGACAGGCACACACCTCGCCGCACTGGAAAGGATATCCACTGTTATACGAGACAACGATTTCCGTCGCTTTATGCGCGACGCTAATGACAAACATGGCATAATTGACATACTAAAAGAGGTTGATGGTATTCACGCATAGAGAGCTCCCCATCATTAATTATTGCTTTTCAATGCGGGGCTTATTCGTAAAACAAACTGCTGATAAACTATTTAACATCTAATCACTGACGAAACATTTTAAAAATTCATTTTCACGCACACACATGGACCCCATTACAATAAATTCCAAATTATTAGAACGAAAAATTAAAATCTCCAATTCCAATGGAATGCATGCCAGACCTGCAACCAAATTTGCCGAGATTGCCAATAAATACAATTCAGACATACACGTAAAAGCAAAGAACAAGTCGGTTGACGGCAAGAGTGTCATAGATCTTCTGACCCTTGGCGCAGAAAGTGGCACCGAATTGGTACTCTGCGCGAAAGGGAGCGACGCCGTAGAAGCGCTCGACGCACTGGAAGGCCTGGTAAAGAGCAAGTTTGAAGAAGAATTCATGGAGGTCAAAAAAGGGATTGCCGTCTCTCCGGGCGTTGCTATCTATACGGCATTTATGTTTGAAAGCGAAGGATACCGCATTCCCCGCCATATTATAAGAAAAGAAGAGGTCGAAGGTGAAATTGGTAGGCTTGAAAGGGCCATTGAGGATTCGAAAAAGGAGATTCATGCGTTAGAGCAAAAGGTTTCTGATGATTTAGGTTCAAGCATTGGATCAATCTTTGGCACACACTTGATGGTTTTGCAAGATGGCCGTCTGAAAAACGATATTGTTGAAAAGATTAGAAAAACCAATTTTACGCCTGAGTTCGCCGTTTCCCTGGCATTGCGGGTATACATCAGGAAATTTCAGGATATTAAAGATTCCTACCTTGCTGAAAGGGTAAGCGACATCTTTGATATAGAGCGAAGGCTTTTGAAGAATTTGCTGGGGGAAAAGCAGGAGGAATTGAAAAACCTTACGCAGGAAGTTGTTCTTATCGCCCACGACCTGACTCCGTCACAAACGGCTGTGCTTGACACGGAAAAAGTCAAGGGGTTTGCCACTGACGTTGGCGGTAGAACTTCACATACCGCAATTGTCGCCCGCGCCCTAGGTTTGCCAGCGGTAGTCGGACTCGGCTCCATTACCACGGACGTTTTTGGAGGGGATACGGTAATTATCGATGGTAATAAAGGCATTGTCATTATTAGACCGGACGACGAGATGTTGGCTATGTACCAGTGCACCGTCAAAAACATACACGTCTTTGAAGAACAATTAGCCACTGAACTGAAGGATAAACCATCAGCCACGAGCGACGGCAGACATATTTCTATATATGGAAACATTGAATTCCCGCGCGAAGTCACCATTAATACGAGATGCGGGGCAGAAGGGATTGGCCTCTACAGGACAGAATTTCTTTATTTAGGCTCTCCCAATCCGCCAACGGAAGATGAACATTTTGATGCTTATAGTACCGTGGTACGGGAACTGAAAGATAAACCGGTTGTTATTCGAACGCTTGATCTGGGCGCAGACAAAGTTAAGTACACCGAAGACAGAAAAGAAGGCAATCCATTTTTGGGGTGCAGATCGATACGGTATTGCTTTAAAAATCCGCTGCTGTTCAAGACGCAACTTAGGGCGATTTTAAGGGCTTCTGCACTGGGAAACGTAAAGATACTGTTTCCCCTTATATCGTCACTTCAGGAACTGCGACTTGCCAAGCAAATGGTTCGGGAAGTGATGAAGGATTTGGACACGGAAAAAATCCCCTTTAACAAGGACGTTAAAATGGGGGTGATGATAGAAGTACCGTCATCCGTTATGATTGCGGATTTATTGGCAAAAGAATGCGATTTTTTCAGCATAGGTACCAACGACCTTATCCAGTATTCACTGGCCGTGGATAGAAACAATGAGCATGTAGCCTATCTCTATTGCCCGGGTCACCCTGCCATTTTGCGCCTTTTAAAATTTGCCATCAAGGCGGCGGAAGACAATAATATCCCCATTGGAATTTGCGGAGAAATGGGAAGCGAGTTGATATATACCGTGCCGCTTATCGGACTGGGACTTACGGAGTTCAGTGTTGCGCCAGCAACGGTTATACCTGAGATCAAGAAAATTGTAACCTCCGTTACCTTTGAACAGGCCAGGAAAATCGCCGACACCGTTTACCAATTTGACGATCCCGAGAAAACGATCAACTATCTCACAAATATTGCACGGGAAATACTACCGGAGTCGTTCGGATAATAAAAATTCCTTGACAGCGAGAATTTTCGGGATTAACATTAATCACAAGTTGTTTATTTTCTTATAGTTGAATTTTTTTAAAAAGGCTTGACGCAACATCATAAAAATACGTGTTCGATTTACAAAGCTTGGAGATATTCGTTTCATCTCACACCATGATTTGATGAAGGTATTTGAAAGAGCCATAAGAAGGGCAAACATCCCTGTCTCAATGACGCAAGGTTTTAACCCTCATCCTAAATTTTCTATTCCCATGGCGCTAGGCGTTGGGATAGTTGGAAGAGATGAGATTCTGGAACTGGATTTATGTGAACCGATGCCTCCTGAGACGGTGAAGGAACGTTTATCGCCACAACTTCCGGAAGAAATGCGTATTCTTTCCGCAGAAACAATGCCATATTTAACGAAAAGTTCCGTTTCTGAGGCAGAGTATGAGGTCGCCTTTAAAGATACTGGTCTCTTAAGCGCAATAAGCATTAGTAATTTTTTGCAACAATCGAACATAATTGTAACACGCATAAAAAACGGACAACAAAAACATTTTGACATTCGCCCATCGATTCAAAAAGTCGAGATAAAGGCTGATAAGTTGGTATTCTCTTTAAAAATGACGTCGGAAGGTATGGCACGGCCCGAAGAGATTGTGCATGCCCTATTGATGAGCAATGCAAAAATGTTCTTTGAAATTATTAGGACTAAGGTCAATCTGTCTTCTTCTGCCTAACTGGGAGCAAAATCATGGAAAAGAGGATGCTTATCAATGCAATAGAGCCTGAGGAGTGCCGCATTGCTATTTTGGAAAACAACGTATTAGAAGAACTCTATATTGAAAGGAGTTCGCGGGAACAAATTGCAGGAAATATTTACAAAGCAAAGGTCGTAAATATCGAATCAAGTATTGAAGCTGCCTTTGTTGATATTGGGTTCAAAAAGAACGGGTTCCTTCACGTATCTGACGTCTTTGTTTCCGGTGGTGACGAGGCTCAGGCAGCCGAAAACGGCAATAGGAATAGACCTCAGCGGGAATCCTACAAAATCCGGGACATCTTACATCAGGGACAAGAGGTTCTTGTCCAGGTTACAAAGGAGGGCATCGGCACAAAGGGGCCAAGCTTAACGACGTATATTAGCTTACCGGGAAGGTATTTGGTGTTAATGCCTGATGTGCCTCGCCACGGTGTCTCAAAAAAAATTGAGGATGAGGAAGAACGGCAGCGCTTAAAAAAAATACTCGCAGGCCTAAACCCTCCAAAAAATATCGGATTTATCATTCGCACCGCGGGCGCTCAGCAAACGAAAAAAGAAATCCACAAGGATTTCCATTATTTGATAAAACTTTGGAAAAACATCCTTAAAAACTCGAAAGACGTGAATGCCCCGGCTTCCATTTATCAGGAAAGCGATCTGGTAATTCGCGTTATCAGGGATATCTTTTCGATGGATATACAAGAGATTATCATCGATTCGGCACCCGTCTATGAAAGAACGAGAGAGTTTTTTCGTATGATTATGCCAAAATTTGAAAAGATTTTAACCCACTATTCAGAGGATAAGCCGCTCTTTCATAAATATGGCCTCGAAAAAGAAATTGAGCAGATAAACAGCAGGAAGATACCCCTGCAGCGTGGCGGCTCGATTATTATTGAGCAAACAGAAGCGCTTGTGGCAATTGATGTCAATAGTGGGAAATTTAAAGAGGAAACCGATCCTGAGGAAACCGCGTTTAAGACAAACCTTAAAGCGGCCAAAGAGGTTGCGCGCCAAATACGCTTGCGTGATCTGGGAGGCGTTATCGTAATTGACTTCATTGACATGCGGGAAGAAAGCCACATTCACGCAATAGAAAAGGTGCTTACGGATGCGTTAAAGAGAGACAAGGCAAAAACAAAGCCGCTACGGATGTCGAAATTCTGCACCATTGAGTTAACCCGTCAAAGGGTGCGCCACAGCCTTCGAGACGTCCTTTTTGAAGAGTGTAAGTGCTGTCATGGAACGGGTTATTCGAAATCCGTTGAAAGCCTTTGTTTGAGCACGATGAGGGATATTAAGTTTGCTATCCATTCGCCCCAAGTTGCAAAGGTAGAAATACTTACGGATACTGATGTGGCAAACTATTTGCACAATCAAAAAAGAAAGCAGATGATGGAAATAGAAGAAACTTACAATAAAAAAATCCATATTTTAAGCGTTCCCAATTATGGATATGGTAAAGTTGAAATTAAATATTTGAACCATAAGGACGAACCGGTTCTTTTTGATATTTAAATAGTGAAGTAATTTGTGTTAACTATTTGGTTTGTGGCGATGCAGCGCTAGACGCTTTTTGTATTGCCGCATGAAAGGAGACTTGAACGATGTACGTGATAATAAAAGATAGGGGCAAACAGTATAAGGTCAGGGCGGGCGAAAGACACCTTATTGATTTGAAGTCCGATAAACAAGCCGGGGACACCTTAGAATTCAACGACGTGTTGGTCTGCTCCGATGAGGCCGGCAATAACACATTCGGCACGGCGGTTAAGAAGAATGCAAAAGTAATTGCGGAAGTTGAAGGGGTCAAGAAGAGCGCAAAGTCCATGACCGTAAAATTTCGCAGAAGAAAGGAATCGATGACCAGAAGAGGGCATCGTGAACAATATACCCAAATAAAGATCAAGGAAATCCAAGGTTCTTAAAGTAATAGCGGTTTTTAAACCTAATTATTTTTGTCGGAGGTCAGTGTAATGGCACATAAAAAAGGTCAAGGTTCTTCGAAAAACGGAAGAGACAGCAATCCGCAAATGCTCGGAGTAAAGAGATATGGCGGCCAATTTGTAACGGCAGGTTCTATTATCGTTCGTCAGTGTGGCACAAAATTTAAACCGGGAATGAACGTAGGCTTGGGAAGGGATTATACGATTTTTTCCAATATAGACGGCATCGTAAAATTTGAAACAAGACGCCGTGTGAGCGTTTACGCAGCATCTAATTCCTAAATCAAGTGTGTAGTTTGTTAATAAAAAAAGTTGTGATACAACCCCCTGGTTTCTTTCATTATTGGAAAACAGGGGGTTATCTTTATTCTCGCATATTTCGGTGAACCTCCTCACCGAAACAATTCGGCGCTAATGTGGGTTGCGGTGTGGATTCACATCGAAATATCAAGCGGGTTTTATTTTCGTAACCGTTTTCCCCAGCACAGAAAACGCTGAATCCGTAGAGTAGGTAGAAGTAAACAAAGCGGAAGCTATAATTTCCCCTTCCCCCTTTATTACCTTGCATTCTCTGCGTCCTCTGTGGTGAACTATTACGAATTTCTAATCACGAAGTATGTGAAACCCGCCGGTAACTATCTATCTCAGGTTCAAGTTTGCAGTTTGCAACTTGAATCCTATGTTCTGGATGGTTGATTTCTCCTTCGATTGCATAGTGTACCGTTACTTACTGTTTCAGCGTATATGCCTAACACCACTGGGATTAAGCAGGAGCGGCAAAAAAGCTACCGTAATCCGCTTAAACAAAAACCCCCCAATATAGCGAACGTGGCAGAGCTTCAGACTGATTGAAAAAGTTTGGAACCACAGGTTTCACAGATTTTGGATTTTTAGTAACGGTTTTCGTAGAGCGTTTTCCCAAATTTTTATAAATGTGTGTTTTGATGACCAGGATTTTCCCCATGTTATCAAATGCAAAAAAAATGTTTTATCCGAGGAATATTAAAACTATTACAAATTATGTTCATTGACGAAGCGGTTATCTATGTAAAGGGTGGCGACGGTGGAAATGGTTGTGTAAGTTTCCGCCGGGAAAAATACGTGCCACACGGGGGGCCTGATGGCGGGCAAGGCGGTAACGGCGGCGACGTTATCTTCAATGTTAGTGATAAAATAGAGACGCTCCTCGATCTCACCTCCAGGGTAAAATATATTGCAGAAAGCGGCTTAAATGGAAAAGGCTCAACGAAGAGGGGGAAAGACGGCAAAGACCTCGTTCTTAATTTACCCAAAGGCACCCTGATAAAGGACAAGGAGAGCGGGCGCGTGCTAAAAGACATGAGTACTCCCGGCGAAAGCATCATCATCGCGCGTGGCGGAAGAGGTGGGCGGGGAAACAAGTATTATGCCACCGCTACTAATCAAGTCCCGCGTCAGGCCGAACAGGGTAAGCCCGGTGAAGCGCGGTGGCTCTGTCTTGAACTAAAATTGCTTGCGGACGTTGGTCTTATTGGAATGCCCAATGCGGGGAAATCTACCCTCCTTTCCCGGCTATCCGCCGCCAGGCCGAAGATTGCCGATTATGCCTTCACCACCATGCAGCCGCAGTTGGGCGTGGTATCGGTGGCGGATTGTCGAAGATTCATCGTTGCCGACATCCCCGGTCTTATTGAAGGGGCGCATTGTGGGATCGGACTGGGAGATGAGTTCCTTCGCCATATTGAAAGGACAAAGCTGCTGGTTCACCTCTTGGACGTCTCCCCTTATGCAGGCACAAAACCGTTGGATGCATATCACATCGTAAGGAATGAGTTGCATCAATACAATCCGCTGCTTGCAGAAAAACCGGAAATAGTCATCGCAAATAAAATAGACCTTTTGGATGAAGATGAAAGCGCTGAGTATATTCAAGCCCTGGAAAAAGCCATATCAAAACCGGTGTGCCCCGTTTCCATGGTCACGGGTAAAAATATCGAGGCCCTTATACGAACAGTCGTAAGCGCCCTGGATGAAATCCAAGCCCAAGCGAGCACAAGTCTATGTGGTTAGCGATAGATATTGGCAATACAAACGTTCACCCGGGAATGTTCGAAGGCGGCGTTTTGCTGTCAACCTGCGCGATAAGAGTCGAATCACCATCTACAATCCAAACACAACTTGCAGCCTTTTTGAACGCCTTTGACCTTTCCCAAACGTACGATGTAATCATCTCTTCTGTCAATCCAAAGGCGGAATCCTGCGTCTTTGAATGTATCCAAAGACACACCCTGACAAAACCGAAGCTCATCGGGAAGGATATCCCCATTCCCATCGCCGTTCTGACTGATTATCCAGATAAAGTAGGCACTGACCGCCTGGCAAACGCAGTTGGCGCTTATGAACGGACACACAACTGGACGGTTATCGTTGATTCAGGTACGGCAATAACCATTGATGCAATTAACGATAAAGGGGCTTTCCTAGGGGGGATTATTGCTCCGGGAATGGAGCTTTCTTCAAGGGCTCTCCATCACTACACAGCGCTCCTGCCCGAAGTGTCGGCAAGAAAACCCGGGAAAATATTGGGAACAAATACAGAAGATGCTATCCGTACCGGCATTTATTGGGGTACCATCGGCATGACAAGCACGCTGATACGGCTGCTTTGTGAAGAGATAGGCCACAAACCGGCAGTAGTCGCCACGGGAGGCAGCGCAAGCCTCCTGGCAAAGGACATACCACTCATTGATGCCGTTATCCCGCAGCTTACCCTGGAAGGAATCAAAGGTATTTACAAAACAACCGCTGCCTCGGCAGCAAAGTATTAACTGGTTTTCAATTTCTCGATAAGTTTTCTAAACCGGGCGTCTTTCCTGAGAAGGGCAAGGTCTTTGTCTCTTTCTAAATGGTAAATATCCGTATAGCCCAACACAATGGCCTTTTCCAAGGCTTCAATTGAGGCATCAGCGTCTTTGAGCAGTGCATAGCTGCATGCAAGATTATACTGAACGATCGGATCTTTTGGTCTAAGACCACTCAGCTTCTGATCTACCGTAAGTCCTTTTTCGTACATTCCGTTTGCCGTGTATGCGTTGCCTAGGTACACGAGGCAATCGACATAATTGGGATTTACCTTAAGAATGTCTTCAAAGAACCAGATGGTGAATGCATCGCCTTCTTTTTGAAACTCAGGCGCTTTAATGTCAAAATCGTAGTTCGGCAGTGTGATGATATTGATAAACCGGCTGTTCGTTTCCATAGGTTATTGGTATCAGCGTGTTTCTTCGTAATTGAGTAAAGAAAAATAATTTGATGGTTATTTTGCGTTTCTTAGAGTATTTTCTAGTAATTAAATATAGGGCGAAAAGGTATCATTGTCAAGTATCTGTATGGAGTTTTTTTGTGGAGGAATAAAATGGCAATAGATAAAGAATTAATAAAATGTAAAATCCACAGCAAGGAAGACATTTCTCTCAAAACAATTACCGATATCGTAGCTTACAAAATATACGAAAGTCCTGAAAATACAGGGCCGGAACCTAATTTTTTAGCAGCCGCAGACATGGTGGCCCAATATATTTCAGATAATTTTCCCGATATCGATTCGTTCAAGAGGCAGTTGACCCATCTTGATAAAGGAATGCAACCGATTAATCAACTCGCCGATACAGTCTATAATTACCATCAGGACAAGCAGTTTTTGAGTTTCGAAATTGTTAAAGAACTAATTTCAAAGACACGGGACGTCAATTTAAAAACGATAGCCGACATTGTGGCTTATAAAATATACCAGAGCCTGGATGACAAGGGCTCTGAGCTCAATTTTATGTCTGCCGAGACCTTTGTCGCCCAATACATATCAGAAAACTTTAAAAACCTCCGTGAAGTGAGAAAATGCCTTACGGACCTCGGAAAAGGCTCTTACGCGCTAGAGGCATTTGCAGACTTGGTGTACAAATACTATTGCCAGAAAAAAAGCTAATGGCCGCAAAATCAAGACTTGCCATTGCAGTGACCAACGTTCAACCAGAATTTGCAGATACGGTGAAGGGATCATTTAGGTAGCGTCTGTGGAGAAGGCCGCCGTAGATATACAGGAAAACGTAAAAATGGCAGGGCAAAGTGATGGTTACGTTGTAAGAGGATGTGTATTGTTATCGTTTGTTGTCCTCCAGAATTCTCTCAAACTCCTCAACTGACACGGGCTTGCTAAACAAATAACCCTGATAAGCCATACAGCCGTTCTGCTTAAGGAATTTGAATTGTGCCTCGGTTTCCACGCCTTCTACAATCACATTCAGGCGAAAACTACGCGCCATATTGATAATGACGTACACCATCAATGCGTCATTCGGATTGGTTGCGACGTCGCTAATAAAGTTCTTGTCGATCTTGAGTTGTTCAACCGGAAATTGCTTCAAATAGGAGAGAGATGAATACCCGGTGCCAAAGTCGTCTAACGACAAGCTTGACGCCGAGGGTCTTGAGCGCATGCATCTTTGCCACCATATTGACGATGTCGGTCAATACAACGCTCTCGGTCAATTCCAGCTTTAAGCGTGAGGGTTCGATGTGTAATCTCTGATAGAAGACTCTATCCGTTCCACGAAGTCGTGCATTTTAAATTGCTTGGCGCTTACGTTAATAGCCAGTACCAAATCACGCGTTAACTCTTTTTGTTCCACGCGGACAGTTGCTTACAGGCCGTTTCGAGCACTCAATACCCAATCTCCAGGATCAGTGTGCTTTCCTCGGCAATAGGCATCGGCAACACCATGCCACGTGTCGGGTGTATCCAGCGCACGAGCGCCTCCGCGCCGAAAGATCTATGATCATTGGTTACTTGTATCTGGTAGTAAAGACGCATTTGGTTGCCGGACACCGCTTGGCGCAAATCCACCTCCAGCGCGGTGCGCGTCTCTACGGCCTGCTGCATAGCGGGATCGAAAAAGAGAACCAAGTTCCGCCCGAATTCCTTGGCCTGGTACATTGCCATATCGGCATGTTTGAGCAACTCACCGCTGCCTCGATATAAACAGATGCCAATGCTCGGCGAACTATGATAACCGTGTCCTTTGAGCTGATAAGGCACTGATAATGCCGCGCGTATCTTTTCGGCTATAAGTGATACTTTTTGCAGAACGCCCTCCACACACCCATCAATTTCTTCGATCAGCACCACAAATTCGTCACCGCCCAGACGGGACACCGTATCGACGTCGCGCACACACGATTTGATGCGCCTGGATACCTCAATCAAAAACAAATCGCCGAAATCGTGGACAAGGGTGTCGTTAAGCGTCTTGAACTTATCCATGTCAATGAATAGCACCGCACCATAGCAATTGCTACGAGACGACAACGAGAGCGCCGAGTGGAAACGATCTAACTGCAGACGCCGGTTTTCAGTCCGGCATAGAACGCCAGAGTGCGGATATGCTCCTCGGCCTGTTTGCGCTCGGTGATGTCGCTGAAGATGGCTACGTATTGAGTTGTTTCTCCTTTTGCGTTTTTCACCGCAGTAATAGTCAGCCACTTAGGATAGACCCTACCCTTCTTGTGGTTGTTATATATCTCGCCGGTCCAGGATCCACTGCTCAGAAGCCGTTGCCAAAGCGCGGTGTAAAAGGCAGGATTATGTTTGTCTGATTTGAGGATGCGGGGATTCTTACCCAATACTTCTTCCGAATTGTAACCCGTAATATCCTGAAATGCCTGATTAACGCGAACAATATTTGCGGCTGCGTCAGTTATTACGATACCTTCATGCGTCTCGAACGTGACCGCCGCTACACGCAACTCGTTTTCAAAGCGTATGCGTTCGTTTTTGATTTCGTTCAGCTTTATCTGCGGCTCTGAAAGCCAGCCCAGCACGCTACCTTTTTCAGCAAGAGATGTTGTGGAGGCAAAGTCCTCGCTACCGATCCTCTCGATCTGCGCGTATACCTTCGTTGACCGAACCGCCCAACGTTCTGCTGAGTGTCGAGTACGTCCGCGTGCGTGTATACACAAACCCTAGTCCAAATGCTATAACCAGAAACCGATAAATCGTAGCTGTTTTTTCAGCGGACTTTACCGCATTGGACGTGCGCAGATACATCAACACATAAAAATCGTCAATGGGTTTCATAATGGCGGCCTTTGCTTCGTAATACCTGTCGCTGAACATTAAGGCTCGCGCCTTAGCACGATTGGCCTTGGATTTTGGTCCGGGGGATTCAACCAGCTTCATCGCCTCGAATTCCATTGCGGTAAGCCCGTCAGAACTCTTCTTGGCCTCCTCTAATTTGCGAAACTCCTCATCAGTAAAACCCTGCGGCCCTTATCATATCCAGAAGTGCAATAGTATCCCGACTGTCGGGGCGAGGTGCTTTACCGTCAAGCGTCACCAAATCCCAATATATCCTTTGATACCCTTCCGGACGGAGCTTTTTTCCATTTCGTAATGTCGAGAATAGCAAGATAATTACTTTTAAATATGGGGTTGCCGGTCACCATGTAAGACCTGGCCATCCTGGTCAGATCGTCAGAGGATTGGCGCAGCTCACTGGCCAGCACGAAGGAAAGGTGGCACAGGTTATTGGCGCATTCAATTTTTTTGAGACACCAATGCATATAAGGTAAATGCGATAGCAAGAACGGCAAACATGCCGGACGTCTGCCATAGACTGCGTAACAATTTTGATGGTTTACTCTTAGTGTTCATTATTGTCTGCAAGGAAGCTAAGACTGATTTGTCGAGTCATATCATGATGGTACAGGTTTTTAACCTGAAAATCCCGATTTCGTGTTCTCTTGTAACCGTTAGCGTTATGAATATTTCTATAGACTCACCTTTCTTTTTTGGTATTACACATCCACGGGACATGGATTGATTCCTTTATTCCTGCAAATCCCCTTTATAATAGGGCGAGGATTTGTATCGCATGATAAGCTCGTCAATAAACACCTTTGCCGTAGACGCAATCGGCACTGCTAACAACAGGCCGAGAAATCCAAGAAGCTGGCTGAATATCAGGATAGAGAGTATCACCATGACGGGACTCAGCCCCAGCCCCTTGCTCATAACCCGCGGCGTTATTACCGTTCCTTCAAGTATTTGCCCAACACCAAAGGTTACGATAACATACACAACGTGGTTAAAATCGTGGTATTGGAAGAGAGCAAGCATAATCGCAAGGACCATGCCTATGCCTGTGCCAACGTAGGGTATCAAATTGCCAAAGCCGCCAATAAAACCAATAAGAAATGACAGGGGAACACCGGCAATGGTTAAACCAATGCTGTAAATGAGTGAAAGGATAAAGCAGATAATGAGTTGTCCCTGGAGAAAACTGCGGAGATTGTCATTTATTTTTGATACGAGCCGTATAGCCTTCTCTTTCTTAGGTAAAGGGAGCATATCTCTTAGATGTTGTGCGATGACGTTAAAGTCTTTGAGCAAATATACGGAAACAACACTAAAGACAATACAGTTTATGACAATGCCAAAAAACCCAAATGCGCTGTAAAAGATATTTTTGATAATATTCAGAGAAAGACTACCTAATTGTGGGAGATATTTCTTGAATCCCCATGCAGTTTCAAGGATCTGCCTTTTTTGTAGGGTAGATTGTTTCTGAGTGGGTGACCCTTCGGGAGACGGTGGGTTTTGCCTGAAGTTTTCGTTACCGTCCATTCCTTTTTCTATAGAGGAATCTGCAGGTTTGAGCGCCTCCGGCTTACGATTGCTGTCATTCTCCATGTAATCTTTCAGCCATTGCCTGAGAGAGAGGACAAATCCTGTGTTGCCATATTTTTCAGCCCAGCTATCAAATGTGGGTAGATATTTTGGGTATTGTTCTGTAATTTTATTGCCTATCTGATAGACACCTGTAATCGTTTTGGGAATCGTATACATAAGAAATCCGGACGTTGATAAAAGAACGAAGATAATAAGGATGACTACCCCCAATCCACGCCGAATACCTCCCCGCTCGAAGAAATTAATTGCAGGATTAAAAATGTAGGCGACAGTGAAGGCCAGGAAAAGAGATATAAGGGTGCCTCTGAGGAAATAACACAATACGAAAAATACGATACAGGCAGAGCCGGGCAGTATCAGACGTGTCCATACCTTTTCCCACATTTTTTCTCGTTCTTTTTCCATTGGAATGTGTTTTCGCTCAAATATTCACAGGATAAATTTGGACCGTTATCGCTAAAAGATTAACACAAAGTGCAGGGGGGAAATACCAATAGCTAAAACGCCAAACAAAGCTCCAAAGGGGCGGTCTGAAGGATAAACAGAGACGCTTACGGAGCCAAGACATGAAGTATATTTCATGTTACAAACCGGACTCAGCGATTCAGGCTTACAGTTGCAGAATCCGAACCAATCTTTATGTAATTTCGTATGGCCTCGACAATAGGCATCCCTACGCCATTTACGCTAGTGCTTAATTGCGTAAATTAGCGATAGTATTTCTCAATTGTGATCCCCGTACTTCCCTCTTTCTCCACACAAACGGTCTCGCTGTTTTACGATA
>Ga0315281_10000429_pt1 | contig 58151 bp, 46 predicted proteins | sample YL17G07_0_MG_FD_204540 | JGI IMG/M metagenome (GOLD analysis project Ga0315281, IMG submission 204540) | Sediment microbial communities from Yellowstone Lake, YNP, Wyoming, USA - YL17G07_0 | ecosystem: Environmental > Aquatic > Freshwater > Lake > Sediment | place: USA: Wyoming | collected...
AGCCTCTTTGGTCAAAATAGGCAAGAATGATTGAGTACTTGGCTCTTTACTGCCAATTAGGTGCTTATGTCATAGCGCGCGGTGCATTTCACCCGGTCATCGCAAGACTTAAGTAACTGTCAGCATCTAAATGCTTACAGGGAGAATAGTGGCTCTAAGCGATGGTTACCTGACTCTTAAGCAATTAAAGATCTGGGACCAGAAAAGAAGGGGTGCATTAGAGGCACGGATAGCCAGGGAATTGAAGGTAAGCCGCCAAACAATACACAAAGCTGCGGATGTAGCTGACAGCAAGGTCTCGCAAGCACTCATAGAAACAGCTAGACTGAACAAGATAAAAGTGAAGGCAGTAGAACCCGCAATCGGAATTCTTTCAGGCTTCAACTCCGAATTCAAGACACCGGCCATAATCACTTTTTCTGCAAGAAATGGAGTTCAGGTCTGGTATAAACACGAAGGCGACTGCGAGGATTGCGATCATTTCGAGAACTGCAGAAAAACACTGCTTGCCGAGATGGAAGAGCGAAACATTCAGCCTCCCAAGGATCTTGAAACAATTTCCCCCAGTAAGATTGCTGAACTCCTCTTTCAAAAAATCACGGGAGAATAAAAAAAGGTGGGCGTCCGCGAAAAACTGTGGTATTACTGTCCAAGGCCAATGAAGCGGGCAGGACCTTACATTGTGAGAGCGTACGTGCGATTTGAGAAAGAAATGGTTTCAAGGAAGTTCATGAAGTGGCTGGCAATATCGCTCTATGTTGCCTTCCTTCTGTTCACTTGGCTAGACTATTTTGTCAAACTGACTGGCTATACTAGCTTGGAAAGTGCGTTACTTTACACTCTGATAGCCCCAGTCTTAACTGTAGCTGGTTTCAAGATACGCAAAATAAAAAGTCTTAAATTCTGGCAAATACTATGGGCAGTCTTCGGAGCAGCTGCTTTTGGCTTTGCTATATTTGCGGTAATAACGTTTCTGTTGAACCGGGTCTTTTCCCTGCCAGCTTGGGCAGAGACGCCTAGTGCGTTCTTAACATTTGCCTTCTCATATGTGATGGGGACTTACCTAGGATACCGATTTGGCAAAAGAAGAGGGTTCAGACCGCCAATATTCTAAGCGTTCCAGTCTGAGTTCTTGGTTCTGCTGCAATTACTGCATTCGATCGATTGAACCATGTTGATTTGTAAGATTTAAACGCAAGTCTATACGGCCCCACCAAAAACCTGTTTTGACAAAATAGGCGGTATTCTCGAGTTGTTGTGAGAGATTAAGCTTATTTTCTCAGTCAGAATGATTTAGGCGAACTCTACTCTTGATCTTTTGACCAGGATGACGCAGAGAAGGGAAGGCAGAAGAAAGAGCGTTGTAAACGCAACTAGGTTCACTGCTAACTGGATGAGGGTGGACGCAAACGGAGTCGGAGCACCTAGAAGAACGATGCTAGGAGTGATCATACTGAGGTAGCATGTGCCGAACCATCCCAAAACCAGATACGAGCCAAACTTGGCCATGGTAAAGTTTTTCTTCATAACAGAGCCTAGGCCGCCAATCAACGCAATGATAGAGGCGACCGTTCCGAATAATACCATCACAAGACCCGCGAAATTGAGCGCTCCTGTCCCAAGCGGATTTGAATAATTAACAAGATTGTACACTGATAGCTCCAAGTTCGGTAAGCATATATACACTATGACAGAGCCCAGCAGACAGTCCAAAGCCCCTGCGATTATTGGGTAATGCTTTCGCGGAATCTGATAGTTTGAACGCACCACATGAACGACCAAGAAGATAGCTATAGACAAGGATCCCCCCACTGCGACTACAGTTGGGCAAGCAAAGTTTGCCAACGACACTAAACCGATCAGGAAACTTGATAACGCAAGGAAGAGTGTCACAATGATAAAGAGGCGAAGCCTAGTTTCGCTTAATGCCGCCATGATTGTCTTTGACAACTGCAGAGATTATTTCATTTATGAATCAACAATATATATCCTCAGTTACGCTTCGTTCGATGTAATACTTTCAGCGGATGCTCTTCTGTAGGATTTAAACGTAAGTCTCAACCTATACGGCCCCACCAAAATCCTCCTTTTAGCAAAATAGGCGATGGAGATTGAATGTTTGGAGAAATAGGTTTAAAATAACCAGTTGTCGTCAGTCTCTCACGTGTGGTGGAGCTCTCTTCCTCTCATGATGAGGCCAGCTCACTCGTCACTTTAACTTTACTCTCCCCCAGTTTCGTGAATTACTACTCACCTCAACTGTTAAAAGTCACAAAAGTCGCACCTCTTAATCCCCAAATGACTTAAGGAAGTGAACAGTTTTTGGCTCAAAGCACTATAGTCAAGCCCATTTCATCTCAGACCTTACTATCATTTAACATGCAAAACATAGACAACCTGTTCCTAGGATTCACGTTGGGCGACTTCGCCTTGATTTATGGTCTTCCATCCGTTTTGCCCTTGTCTTTGCTTCTTGCCGTGAGAGCTCAGCTTCCATATCAGCTAGGCGGCCTTGAATCAAGTGTTGTGTTCGTTGATGGTGGCAACACGTTTAGGCTCTATGAAGTGTCACGCATGGCTCGATTGCATCATCTGCAGCCAAGACAGGTCTTGCAGCGAATCTTCATTTCAAGAGCTTTTACAGCGCACCAGATGACGTCAATAATCCTTGAAAAGCTCGAGGAAACTGTTGCTAGGTATCATGCGAAGCTTGTGATAATATCGGATTTTGCAGGGTTGTATCTTGACAAAGACATTCCAGCAGAGGAAAGCAAGGAAGTTTTCAGCCAAGTGTCAACATACCTTTCAAAGTTTGCTGAGGAAAACCGCGTAATCATTTTGGCAACTTGCCCACCGCACAATTATTCGAGACGCAATGCGTTCTTCCATGCAGTCGCATGCGCAAGATCCAACGTCACAATATCCGTAACTAAGAAATCAGTCTATCCTTTCGTTCAGCAGTTTGCTCTCAAAAAACATCCAATATTCAAGTTGGGACGCACTGATTTTCCGTCTGAAAACCTGACATTAAGCGACTTCGCGAAAAGTGGTGAATGATGGGGAAAACTGTTGAGTCCTACCGAATTGCTTTGGACACGGAGATCCAATCGTGGAACGGATTCGCCAAAGCCCTACGCACCGACGACAAAGAAGCCTTTGAACAAATGACCGATGCATGCAGGAACCATGCTTCTGCAGGAAGCAACGCAACACGACCAGAGATTTTCGAGCCGATGGTCATGTCTGTCCTGCTGGAGCAGCAAAAGAAGCTGACCCGGCTAGAGAAGGAACTCGATGCAATCAAACAAAAGCTTGTCAAACCCTAAGCACGTCAAGGGCTGGATCCTCGATCTCTACCCTTCTGCTCCGGGAGAATTCGCAGTCTGGGTAATAGCCGAGAATGGACAGAGAATACGGCTGACAGACAGGTTTGAACCCAAAATCTACGTGTCAGGAAAGGAAGACAGTCTTGACAGATTAGCCACCCAATTCCCATATGATCGGGCAGTTCTCTCGTGGGATTTCGTCAGAAGATACGCAAAGGTTACTGATACTGAAGAATCCAAGGTCTTGGAAATCACGCTCAAAGACTGCAGAATGACTGCGCCTCTCACCTGCAGAATCCTGAAGTCTGGGAGATACCTGCGATGTCAGGTTTTCAACTGTGACCTGAAACATGAGCAAACGTATCTTTATTCCAAGGACATTTTTCCTTTAGGACTTGTCCACATCGAGGCTCAAGCAACAGGTCTGAAGTATACTCTTCTAGATTCTGCCGAGAGTGTAGATTACGCTATTCCGCCTCTACGAATCCTTAGAATTGATGTAGAAGTTGCCAAGAAAGGCAAAATCGCGAAGATCAGCGACCCAATACACGATATAACTGTCAGCCAAGACAGCGACAAAGTGCTCATTGATGCTGGAGACGAGAAAGATAAGTTACTACAGCTCGTACACGTTGTCAAAGAGCTTGACCCAGACATTATCGTGACTAAGGGCGGAGATTCACATCTCCTTCCCTACCTTGTCCAAAGGGCAACTGTCAATGGCGTTTTGGAAAAACTGGTCCTGAGCAGAGATAACGTCCTCCTTGCCGCTAAAAACATTCGAGGAAGAACCTTCTTTTCGTATGGTCGAACGTATTATCGAGCTCCAACGAGACGATTGTACGGCAGGGTTCACATTGACGAAAAGAACACGTTCATTCTTAGCGAGGCAGGGCTTGACGGGTTAATCGAAGTGGCCAGAACCTGTAGAGTGTCCCTGCATACAGCTGCACGTTCTTCAATAGGTTCGAGTATGTCGAGCATTCAGTTCTACCAAGCCATGAAAAATGACGTTTTGATTCCTAGAAACAAGAGCATCCCTGAAGCTTTCAAATCTGCTTATGTGCTGCTGGTTGGAGACCGCGGAGGCTTCGTATATGAGCCTGAGGTCGGTGTCCACGACGACGTTGGCGAAGTTGATTTCGCTTCGATGTATCCGACTGTGATGGTCAACAACAACATCTCTGCCGAGACCGTTCTCTGCAAATGCTGCCCCGACTCTAAGCTGCGAATACCAGAGCTGGGCTATAACATCTGCGAGAAGCGGGTTGGAATTGTGCCTAGGGCTTTAAAGCCTGTTATCGCGAAGAGGCTTTTGTATAAGAAGCTAAAGGCAGAAACTCGCGATGAGTCGCTGAGGGAAGTTTACGACAATAGGCAGGCAGCTTTAAAATGGATTCTCGTGACATGTTTTGGCTATCTTGGGTATAGAAACGCGAGGTTTGGAACGGTTGATGGGCATATCGGCGTGTGCGCTTTTGGCAGAGAGGCTTTCTTGAAAGCGTCAAGAATGGCTGAGGAAAGAGGTTTCAGGATTGTTCATGGCATCGTTGATTCTTTGTGGCTTAAGAAAAGGGATGCAACAACGGAAGAATATCAGGAGTTGTGCAGAGAAATAGGTGAAGAAACGAAGATTCCGCTCAGTTTTGAAGGTCACTACAAGTGGATTGTTTTTCTTCCTAGCAAAATGCACCCCAACGTTGGAGTGCTAAATCGTTACTACGGAGTCATGGAAGATGGCAAGATCAAGGCAAGAGGTCTCGAAGTGCGAAGAAGAGACACTCCCAATTTTGTACGTGAAGCTCAGACAAAAATGTTGGAAGTGCTTGCAGAAGCCGAAAACTCTGTGGAATTTCTTAAGAAAATACCTGACACGCTGAAGATATTACGTGATTACAGGGAAAAGCTTCTTGCCGGTGAGGTTTCGCTGTGGGATTTGATTGTTACGAAACATCTGTCAAAAGATCCGAAAAAGTACAAGCAGAGAGTTAGTCAAGTGATTGCTGCGGAACAGCTTATGAAGGAAGGCGTTGAGATTTCTGCAGGCAAAAATGTGAGGTTTCTCTTCACTAGTGCCGAGAACAAACGCTATGAACGAAGAGTCGCCGCAGAGGAATTAGTAGAGGAGAACACAAACTCAGATATCACGAAGTATCTTCTTCTTCTCTACTCCGCTGGGGCAAACATGCTAAGTCCCTTCGGCTATTCAGTCAAGACTATCTGTGATGAGGCAAGGGGATACCGACAGACTAGACTGAGAACTTGAATGCTTGTGCAATGACCCTGTTTTGAATTGCACTTTTTTCGGCTGGTCCGGAAAAACGGAGAACTAATACCAAAGAGGGTTCAGGCATCTACCGTCCTGAAACCCAAATAGGTTCAAACCCGGCTTGAAACTTGTTGCCCAAAGTCCAGTAATTCTTCTGCGATGCTGAATTGTGAACCCTAAGCGTAAGTTTAAACCTATCCGGCCCCACCAAAGCCTTCTTTGTGCAAATAGACGATTTCTTTGGGTTTTACATATTTGGAACCTGATTTTCCCGAGACTGCTTCGGAACGATGTAAATCGAATCAGATTTTGGCAGTTTTTCAGGTGTTACTCAAACATGACCAGTGCTGATTTGTAGAAGTGCTATAACGTGTGCTTATATCTGAGGCATCTGCATTACGAAGAGAGGACGAGTTGAAATGGATTTCTATGCAGCTGTTGAAAAAAGAAGAACAGTGAGGGAATTTCAGCCGAAGCCTGTGGAAGAAGAAAAGGTTTTGAGAATATTGGCAGCTGGATTAAGGGCACCATCACACAATCATCTAAGAGAATGGGAGTTCATTCTCATAAAAGATTTTGAACAGAGAAAAAGGATTGTGGATTTAGGCGTGATGGCCAAGGATTACAGCGAGAAAGAAGTGGAAAAGGCAACAGAAACAATGGCTGAATGGGAGAAACCAGCATATCTTGCAGCGTTACCTGTCCAAAGAAGGATGCTGATGAGTTCGCCAGAACTGCTTATGGTCTGCTTTAGGATGAGGAAGCCTCTCAAAGAATGCAAAACACTCTATGAGCTGAACAACTTTGCTTCTGTTTGGGCATGCATAGAAAACATCCTGCTAGCGATGGCAACAGAGGGATTGTACGGAGTTACTTTCATACCGCACGAGACAACGTTGCTTAAGAAAATGCTGGGCATACCCGATGATTATGAAGTTGCGGTCCTCATCCCCATCGGATACCCACAAGAATATTTTGTGAAGCAGAGACCGTTGTCGCTGCAACAGAAGATGCATTACAATAAATGGTAGAAAAACGCCTTGATAACATGTTACATCTAAGCTTCATCAACAAGCACATTTTGTAAGATCTAAACGTAAGTTTAAACCTGTACGACTCCATCAAGAGTCCTCTTTCGCCCGAAATGAGAGATTTCTCCGGGTTTTCCAGGAAAATGCTCGGAAAAGAACCAGATTTGCCTGCGTTTCCGTTATTCGCTGCGGGCTCTGAGTCTTTCCGGCCTTGTTGTGGAGGCGTGCTTGGTGGCTGTCATCTGGTTGCTGACGAAAGAATCCAGCCGAAGTTCTGCCCGGCAGCAATCAGGTTCGACCAAGCAATGTAGAGAGCGAGAAGAGTAATCACGACAGCTGCAGAGACTGGCAATTTCTGTCCATTTTCGCGCATGAGCCTTTGAGTGAACACGAAAGCCGGCACATAAAAGATTAGGCCGCCCAGAATTCCGAGAGGCCACCCGAGCGGGTTTGCTTCGTACGCCAGTCCGCTCACGTCTATGAGGTAAAATGTCGTGGCGACATCGAAGAACCAGCAGGCAAAGGAGACCCCGAAGAGCCCAGTCAAGATTTGCTTCCATCTTGGTCTCCCGTCCCTTTCGTCAGTCTTTTCCCTCTTCTCCCAGATGACATAGAGCATGAAGAGCAGAGCTTGGAGAATCAAGACGAAAAGTATCATCATTTCAGCGGAGCCCATTATGGCGACCGTTATCGTGTTCAGCGCCATCATGGCAACTGTCATGGCAACGAAGCCAGCGGCTAAGTCGTTAAACACACCCATTCTTTTCACCGAATAATTCAAACCAGCCCTGAACTCTCAAGGGACAAGGAAACACTCTCCAGCACAAGCACATCGAGCGCACAACAGAAATCACAACCCGCAAATCATTATTAAAGGGTAGGACATAGCGAAAGAAGACGCACTGAAAGCCTCTTTTCTGGCAAAATGCCCCGAAATCGTTCCCAAAATGCTCTTAAATTGTTTTCCATTTCTGGAAAAATCGACAAGACAGTAAGCAGAAAAAAGGAGGGGATGCTGGAGAGGGTCACGGAGTGACCTTGTAGGGCCGCATCATTTCGTTGTCTTCGTGGTCGATGATGTGGCAGTGCCAGACGTAGCCCGGTCCCTGCGTGGGGTCGAAGGGGTAAGCCGTGCCGTTTTGTTGCAGGAACCTTATGCGGATTATTGTGACTTGGCCCGGTTTCATTTGAATCGTGTCTTTCCATCCCATCTCGTTGGGAGCCGCGCCGACAGGTTTGCCTTGCAGATATGGCGTCGGATCTAACGCTTTCGGAACGTAAGTGTTTGGGAAAGGCGGCGTGAGCGGCGCGTTTAGCGCTAGCCAAGCGGTTGCGTATTTCGAAGCTTGGAATGGCTGGCGGCTGACGAGCTGAAATGTCACGAGGTGCGTGTGAATCGGATGGGCATCAGGCGTCAGGTTGACTATGACCCAGTCTTCGGTTGTTCCGTTCTTAGGCAGCTCCGTGACCACTCCTTCCCAATGCTGGCCATTGAGCGTCACCATCAGAGGACCAGCAGGACCCACGATCTCTTTCAACGTCAGAATCCGCCGTGTCGTCGGCGTTGGCAGCGTAGGGAACAAAGCTCCAGTGAGCGTTGGATTAAGCATCGCTGGCAGTACAGGTGCCGGCGCTCCGGGTGTTGAGGAAGCGGCTACTACGGTGAACTGCATTATTTGGCCCACTGTCTGGGGGTCGGCGGGGACACCCCTCGGGAATGGTGCCTTTGCGGAGTTCGTGAGGATTACCTTGGTTCCCACCGGCAACGCTGAAAAGTCCACAAGTATGTCAGCTCTTTCACCCGGCGCAATTGTCACCGAGGTAACTGCGGCTGGCTTCATGAGGAAGCCTCCGTCTCCTCCTATCACGGTGAAGGGCATCTTGTTGTCGAAGCTTAAGGTGTAGAAACGAGCGTTGGAACCGTCTAAGAGTCTGAAGCGGTACCATCCTCTTGTCACGTCAAGGTTGGGCCAAACTCCGCCGTTCACCATGATTGTGTTTCCGAAAAACTCCGGGAACCAGTACGGGTGAATGGTTGGGTTGATGCCGACGTTGGGGAACCAGAGTTCGCCATTGGCAAAGAACGTGCGGTCCTGGATTGCAATCGGAATCTCAGATACGCCATACAAAAAGTGGGCTCTCAGGTACTGGTCAAAGTCAGCAGCCGTCGGAACAGTGATTGGTGTTGTGGCTGCAGGTTCTCTCAGCAGATAGAAGCCGGCTAGTCCTGACATCACGTTGAGTCTGGTCATTCCCAATGCATGGTCATGGTACCACAGAGTGGTGGGCTGCTGCAAGTTCGGATAGAAGTAGACAGCCGCGTTTGGGTCGGTTGGCGAAACTGTGCTGTAGCTCGGGCCCTGCAGTCCATTGTAGGTGAACCATGCGTCTGGACCACCGTCCGAGAAGGACTGAACCTCTCCTCCATGCAGATGGGTCACCAGCGGAACAGGAGCCTGAGCATTGAACCCATTCGGATTGAGCGGCGTTACAGTGCCGTCATATCCCGGAGGAAACGGCGGATACGGCGGAGCCAGATTCATCGGCATCATGTTGGGGTTCGCCCAGTGAATGGTCGGATCGACGGCGAACATCTGCGGAGTGTCAATGTTGTTCCTCCACGTCAAGTTGCTCGGAATTCCTCTCGTGGCCTCGAAAGTCGACGAAGGCGAATGCGCAAAGGAATCTACGATCGTCCCATCCACTAGTCTGACCTTACCTTGGTAACCCCAGACCAGCGTTTTTCCGTCCAAGCTGCCGACCAGCGGCGTGCCAGTAGGCAGGATTTGCTGTCGGAAATAGGTCATGTTGATCTGGTAGTCCTGTCGGATGACATTTCCGAAAGCATCAACCACGTCGGTCGGCACGTACACCGGCGGCACAACGAGTTGGTTCACGTATTTGGGAATGGTCGCAGGATCCAAAATGACGGGAACAGGAGGTGCTGCGGTCGCCATTAATGCAGGAGAGATGAGTATGCATATTGTCGCGATGATAGCGGCGAAGATCTTAATTTCCTTGTTTTTCATAGTCTATTCTCCTTTCAAAATGCAAGGGAATAGTTGTCTCTCGGAGAGATTTAAGGATGTGTAGCTGTAGGGCCACAGCAACACTGGCAACTCATCAGGCCGTCCTATCTTTCAATGCAACATGACAGTCTTCACGCGAATAAGCTCCGACATTGAACAGGCGCGCTGCTTGACTCTTTGATGGCACGCCGTCGCCAGAACTAAGAACATCGAATCAAGCGAGGCAAACATGACAAAGCAGTTCAAGCAAGAAAAATCCGCTGGAAAATTCACAACTCGGAATGGACTCTCAGGGTCAAATAATTCTTACCGTGCAAGATAAGATCGTTATAGACATGACTGGAAGCCACAAGGCTCAGGTCACTGGCGTTTCCTGCTTCGAGAAAGTCTACGTGAGTCTTCAGTGCATCCGCCAAGATGGTGCCGTGATCGCCTGACTCATCTATTGCGTTCTCAGTAAGCAAGACTGGGCTCTGATTGTGATTCCATCGAGGCCCAGACCAATAGAATCTGATGATTTTGACCGATCCTACAGTGATTTTTCAAACGACGCTTCGATCAGAAACTGTATGCGCTGCGCCTTTCCCATGAAGTCTGCTCGTTCAAATGCAACAGCCACAGAAAGTCATATAACGTCTAAGCAGAATAGGAAAGAGAATCGTGTCAGGCCAGATGATGTCTCTGAGGTGTTCAGTGTGAACGACACAAGCGACTCGAAGAAATATGTTGCAGAACTCCTTGGCACCTTCGTGTTAGTCTTCACGGGATGCGGAAGTGCGGTGCTCGCGGGCAGATACATAGGCAACGTGGGCGTCTCCTTCGCCTTCGGCCTTTCGTTGCTTGCGATGGTATATACAATCGGAGCCATTTCTGGGTGTCACATAAACCCCGCCGTGTCCTTGTCGATGCTCGCCGCTGGCAAGATCAGACTCAAAGACACCGCCTTCTACGTGTTAATGCAGTGTATAGGAGCAGTAATTGCCGCCGCGGTTCTTTATGGAATAGCGCTCGGTGACCCCGGGTACAGCCTTGCAGCTTATGGTCTGGGACAAAACGGTTATGGCGCGGCTTTTGCAAGCGGATTCTCTATGGCTTCCGCATTCATCGCCGAATGTGCTCTGACCTTCATATTCTTGCTCGTGATCTTTGGATCAACAAGCGAGAAGACTCCCAAAGGATTCGCGGGAATTTCCATCGGGCTGAGCCTAGTCCTCATCCACCTCGTGAGCATACCCATAACCGGCACGTCAGTGAATCCGGCGAGAAGCCTCGGTCCAGCAGTCATAGTCGGAGGCACCGCCTTGAACCAGCTCTGGCTGTTCTGGGCAGCACCAATCATCGGAGGACTCTTGGCCGCGGCTGTCTGGCGACTTCTTGAATAGAAACTGAGCACAGTCCGCGACGCGCCCATTCCTTCCAAAGTGTTCGGCGTCCGCTCCGCCATGTTGGGCGTCAGATCGTGGGATTCAAACGTAAGCCAAGACTTGTGCGGGTTCAGCCAGAACCGATGATCTGTTTTCTGCGGAGTCCTCGATGCAAGGTAAATTTGCTTGTGCAAGAGGATGTTTGATCATATGCAGATGCAGTTGCGTGTTATTTCTTGAACTGAACTTTCGGCCGAATCTTTCTGAAATCGTCCTAGCGGTGTCCATCCTGTTTACGTGACGTATGCTGGGAGCAACTGCCAACGTGCAATCAGGTAGATGAGTAATGAGACTCCAAAATAGGGAATCCAATCAGCCGGAAAAAGACGCGTGCTCATTGTTGACCGGCTGTCAGTCAAATGACATTGGAAGATAGATACTTTTGGATTATCCGTGGATCTCTGGCTTTCCGAGTGCTTCTCCGAGGGTTCACATGCGATGGGGCTGTTTGGGGAGTTGAGCTTGTTCCGCGCGGATTCTGCTGCAAAGAGTTTCTCGGCAAAAGAAGATTTATATCGCCATTCAAAGGGGGAATATGTCGCAGACACGCTGGTCTCGTGATGAGTGTAGCCAAACCTATTCTTGAATACGTCAAAACAATCAAGACGCAGGCCAACGTGCTCGGTTCCACGGGCATGTTTAGAAGACTCCTCAAGTATCACAGGCCCTACCTCCGCTTCATCGTGTTGATTCTTGCGTTGACGGTGTTTGGGGCGTATCTGTTCACCCTCGAACCTCTGTACACTGCTCAGATAGTCGATCTGGTAATAACGCAGGGAAAGAGTGAATTGTTGCTTGGTCTGGTGTTGAACATCGTTCTGGCAGTCACGGGCTTTGGGGTGATTAGTCTCGTCACAGCCTATCTTCAGGGGTACGTGTCGCAAATGATCATGAGAGACTTGAGGTCAGACTATTACTCTTCACTTCAGCGCAAGTCGTTCAGGTTCTATGATGTTTCTGCCGTTGGCGACCTCGTTTCGAGAGCCACCTTGGACATGCAAGTTGTGGACGCCTTTGTGAAAAGTTGGATTGGAACCTTGACCACCACCGTGTTCACGATCACGATCGTGTTCGTAATAATGTATTCGATCAGCCCTATCATGAGCCTGATAGCCATCGCGCCCATGCCGCTGGTTTTCTTTTTCACCGCTCGGCTTTGGATCAAGACCATGCCTCTCTTCAGGAAAATGATGCTCATACTGGGCAAGCTGGGCGCATACATTCAACAGAACGTCATAGGCATGAAAGTCGTGCACATCTTCAGAAGAGAAGATGAACTGGACCAAGGCTTCAGACAGGTGGAAAAGGAATTCGTCGACACGGCAATTGCAGCCGGCAGAATCCAGTCAAAATACATGCCCTCTGGACCTGCTATCGTGACTTTGGGCATAACCAGCGTGTACCTCTACGGCGGAAACCTGATCGCCGCGCCAGCGGCTCTTCTGACAATAGGGCAACTCACTCTCTTCTCAAGATACATGATGAGAATAAGTTTTCCACTGCGTGATCTGAGCATGCTCTCGGGCACCTGGATAAACGCTTCAGCGGGGCTTGAGAGAATCTACGAAATCATGGACGTTCCTGCCGACGTGACGGACACTGCTGACGCCGCGGAGCACACCATAGAAAAGGGTAAGGTTGAGTTCAGGAACGTGACTTTTGGCTATGTCAAAGATCGGCCTGTGCTGAATGACCTAAGCTTCAAAGTTGATTCGGGAGAGAAAATCGCGATTCTCGGTTCGACGGGCTCCGGGAAAACATCACTTGTTTACCTTATCCCACGGTTCTACGATGTCGACTCAGGAAGCATCTTGATCGACGACGTGGACATCAAGAATTTCAAACTTCACTCCTTGAGACGCCAAGTGGGGCTTGTCCTGCAAGACGTGTTTCTCTTTACAGGCACGATCAGGGACAATATTGCCTTCAGCCGACCTGAGGCATCAATGGACGAAATCATCTCCGCCGCAAAGCTCGCGAGGATACATGACTTCATTATGACCCTGCCCGAAGGGTATGCAACTGCCACGGGAGAGAGGGGAATGACTCTGTCCGGCGGGCAGAAGCAGAGGATAACCATCGCCCGGGCTCTCTTGGCAGACCCAAAGATACTGGTTTTTGATGATGCCCTTTCCTTCGTGGATGCGAAGACTGAGAAGGAAATTCAAGAGGCGATCAAAGAGGCCATGAAGGGCAGGACGTCCTTCACTATCGCGCAGCGGCTTTCGACCATCAAAAATGCTGACAAGATCATGGTTCTTGACAGCGGAGAAATCGTGGAGTTCGGCACGCACGGCGAGCTCATGGCGCGGAGCAACGTGTACAGGCGAATCTACGAAACCCAGTTTCTTGAGAAGGCCCTAGTGAGGCCGTTGGAGGCCGATGTTCAGTAAATGTCAGGGCATCATGGCGTTTTCTCAGCAAGATATGAAGAGTCCAGAAAGAGGACAGTTCCAGACAGGGTTCTGATCGCCAGAATCTACAAGTACGCAAAGCAATATCGCAAAAACCTTGCCATCAGCGTGTCAGCAATCGTTCTAGGTTCAGTTACTGGGCTTGCATCGCCTTTCCTCCACAAGATCGCAATAGACCAGATAATTCTCCCAAAGAATCTTGCAGCGTTCACTTGGTGGATTCCCATCTTCGTGTTCGTGACCTTGATGAACTACGTTCTGCAGTATGTCCAGGTTTTCCAGATGCGCATCGTGGGCGAGGAAGTCGTTGCAAGAATACGGGATGACATGATATCCAAGCTTCAGAGAATATCACTGAGATACTTCTCCGAAGGCGAAATCGGAAGAATAATGTCAAGACCCACCAATGACGCGAACAACGTCAGAATATTCTTGAGAATCGGCTTAACAAGCATCATCCTGGACACATCTTCAATTCTAGGGTCGTTCATCGTAATATTCATACTCAACGTAAGGCTTGCTTTGATAGCCATCTCAGTCCTCCCAGTTGCGCTGGCATTAGCGTGGTTTATGGGAAGATTCTCAAGATCCGCTTACCGCAAGTCTCTTTCCACTCTTGCAGGGTTGACGGCCAGAATCCAAGAGAACCTCTCTGGCATGCGGGTGATCAAATCGTTCGTGCGTGAGAAAAAGTCCTACGAGGAATTTGGCGAGACGCAGAACAAGAATGTGGATGCAAACATTCACGCGCTCAGAATCTCAGCAACGTACCAACCCGTCGTGCTTCTCACGAGGATAATCGGGACGGCTTTGATTCTCTGGTTCGGCTCCTTGATGGTTCTCAGTGGAGAAATCACGATAGGAACGATAGTCGCCTTCATTGAGTATCAGTTTCTCTATTTCATGCCGCTCATGGACCTCGTGGTGGTGTACGACCAGTATCAGTCGGCAATGGCTGCCATTGAGAGAATGTTCGACCTAGTAGACACGAAGATAGAAGTGGAAGACCCGCCCCCAGACAAAGCCGTCGGAATAGAGACAATCAAGGACATCAAATTCGAGAAGGTAACTTTCGGATACGACCCCAACATTCCGGTGGTCAAGAATGTGAGCTTCTCACTTGAGGATTCCAAAAAACTGGCCATAGTCGGACCCACTGGCGCGGGAAAGAGCACGATGATAAACCTTCTGGCGAGGTTCTATGATCCACTTGAAGGGAGGATACTCGTAAACGGCCATGACATCAGAAACGTCAAAATTGATTCCCTGCGCAAGCACATAGGCATCGTTCTTCAGGACTCATTTCTCTTTCCGATGAGCGTGAAGGACAACATAAGGTTCGGAAGACCCGAGGCGACGGACGACGAAGTCGTCGAAGCCGCCAAGGCGGTTGGGGCGCATGAATTCATAGTGAAGCTGCCGGGAGGATACGACTATGTGATTCAGGAAGGATCGTCAAACATTTCGATAGGGCAGAGGCAGTTGATAAGCTTCGCAAGGACACTTCTGGTGAATCCTCGGCTTCTGGTTTTGGATGAGGCAACTTCAAGCATTGACCCATACACAGAACTGGTTGTCCAAAATGCGCTTAGAAAGCTCCTCAAAGACAGGCTAGCCATAATCATAGCCCACCGGCTTTCCACCATAAGGCTCTGTGACGAAATCATAGTCATCGACGAGGGCAAAGCAGTGGAAAAAGGCACGCACTCGGAACTCATGAAAATGGATGGGCTTTACAGCACATTCTACAAGCTGCAGTTCCGAGAAGAAGGTTTCGAAACGGTGCCAGCAGATTCGTAGGAGGAAATGCGGGTCTCACTCTTCCGGCACCAATCAGAACACTCTGCAGAATGACGCTAGAAACTCGTCTGTTCTGTCCTCTTGATTATTTCGTTCTGCAAATCCGTGCCCAAATCGACGAAGTAGTCGCTGTATCCGGCAACCCTCACTATCAAGTCTCTATATCTTTCGGGATGCTTCTGTGCATCGCGCAGCATGTTGGAGCTGACCACGTTGAACTGGATGTGGTGACCATCAAGCTTGAAGAATCCCCGTATTAGCTGAGCCAGCTTGTTCAGTCCCACTTCGTCGGCAAGAAGTTGAGGTGTGAACTTCTGGTTAAGAAGGGTGCCGCCAGTTCTGACGTGATCAATCTTCGCGACGGATTTTATCACCGCTGTTGGACCTTTGCGATCGGCTCCCTGGACTGGTGAAACCCCTTCGGAGACAGGTTCTCCTGCTTTTCTTCCGTCAGGAGTGGCTCCCACCATCTTTCCAAAGTAGATGTGAACAGTCGTTGGCAGCAGATTTATCCGGTAACATCCTCCTTTTGTGTTAGGTCTTCCATCTATCGCCTCATAGTACGCCTCAAAGACCTCTCGCATAATCAGATCCGCGTAGTCGTCGTCATTTCCGTATTTGGGAGTCCTGTTGATGAGTCTTTGGCGGAGATTTTCCTGTTTTTTGAAGTCTGACTTCAGGGTGTCAAGCAGCTTTCTCATTGTGATGCTTTTCTCGTCAAAGACGTTGTATTTTATGGCGACGAGCGAGTCAGTTATTGTTCCAAGCCCGACGCCTTGTATGTAGCTGGTATTGTATCTCGCTCCGCCGTCATTGTAGTCTTTTCCCTTCAAGATGCAATCGTCAATGAGAAGCGAAAGGAAGGGCACAGGAAGATATTCAGCGTACAGCCGCTCTATCACGTTGTTTCCCTTTATCTTGACGTCGACGAAGTAGCCCAGTTGCCTCCTGAACGCTTCAAGAACTCCCTCAAAAGAACCGAAGCCTGCGGGGTCTCCCGTCTCAAGCCCAATTCTCTTTCCTGTTCTGGGGTCTAAACCGTTGTTCAAGGTGATTTCCAGAATTTTTGGGAGGTTAAAATAGCCGGTGAGGATGTAGCATTCCTTGCCGAAGGCTCCGGTTTCGACGCATCCGCTTGCGCCCCCGTTTCTTGCGTCTTCAACTCGTTTTCCTTGTCTCAGCATTTCCTGGATGATCTCGTCGGTGTTGAATACCGATGGCTGTCCGAAGCCTGTTCTTATGATCTCCACTGCTCTTTTCAGGAATCTGTCCGGGGTCTTCTTGCTGATCTGAACCATGGAGCCTGGCTGCACCAGTCTCATCTCTTCCACGACATCAAGTATCAAATACGAAAGCTCATTGACCGCGTCCGACCCGTCGGCCTTGACACCCGCCGTGTTTACAAGCGCAAAATCAGTGTAGGTGCAGCTTTCTTCGGCTGTGACGCCGACTTTGGGCGGCGCAGGCTGGTTGCTGAATTTTACCCAGAACGCCTCAAGCAACTCCTTTGCCTCTTCCCTCGTCAAGGTTCCCTCTTTGAGGCCTCTTTCATAGAACGGATATAGATGCTGATCCAACCTGCCGGGGTTGAAGGCGTCCCACGGATTAAGTTCCGTTATAACTCCAAGATGAACAAACCAGTAATACTGCAGCGCTTCCCAAAAATCTCTCGGGGCATGGGCCGGAACGCGTGTGCAGATGCTGGCGATTTTCTCCAGTTCCCTCCTTCTTTTCGCGTTCTTCTCCTTCTCCGCCAGTCTCATCGCCAAGTCAGCATGACGCTCAGCGTAGAGGATCACCGCGTCCACGGCAACGTCCATTGCCCTAAGCTCTTCCATCTTCGCGTACGCTCCTGCGTCTCTGAGAAAATCCAGGCCTTGCATGCTTCTGGCAATGTCCTTTTTGAATTCAACTAAGCCTTTCCCGTAGATCTTACCGTCCAAGACGGTGTGCCCGGGGGCTCTCTGCTCCAAGAACTCTGTGAACACGCCAGCCTCGTAGGCTGCCTTCCATTCTTCGGACATCCTGCTGAATATGATGTCTCTTATTGATCTGCCTCTCCAAAACGGAATTATCGTGTCCTCGTAGACTCTGCGTGTGGCTTCGTTCACGACGTACGGTATTTTCTTCCTAGAGTTGAGAACGTCAAGATCCTGGAGGCTGTGGCAGCATATTTCCGGATAGGTCGAGGTTTCCTTCGGAGCTGATCCTCTTTCGCCAACGACTAATTCGTCGTCGTTGATGCAGGTTTTTTTGTGGTCAAGCAGATTCCTGAACGCAAGCGCCCTCTTCATGGGCGCGGAAACTTGATTGGCAATCTCGCTCTTGTAGAACTCTGTCATGAGTAGTGCCCTTTCAGGAGATATGTAGGGCTTCGCGGTCGTGCTCTGCTTCCTCAACTTCATGATTCTTTTGCGCACATCATCCTCCTCCAACCTCAACTCTCATACCGAGGGCTTCCATCCTCTTTTTTATTGATTGTATGTGCTGGCTGGAAGGAGTTTGAATCTGGCCCAGTTTATAGGGCTTGCCCATGTTCTTGTACTTGTCAATTCCCGCCTTGTGGTAAGGCAAAAGGTTAACTTGGCTTACGTTGGGTAGCGAACGAATGAGCTTGGCTGTTCTGGCGACGTTCTCGTCATCATCGTTCACGCTTGGTATTATTGGGAAGCTTACAACGATGTTGCTGCCGTGCTCCGCGAGTTTTCTGAAGTTTGCGAGAATCTGCCTGTTTGAATAGCCCGTGTATTTTTTGTGTTTCTTGCTGTCCATGATTTTGATGTCGTACAGGAACAGATCTACTCGGTCGCGTATTCTGCAGATGGTTTCGTAGGGCGCACATCCGCAAGTGTCCACAGCCGTGTTGATGTCTCTCTTCTTGCATTCTGTGAGGAGCGCATCAAGGAAGTCAGGCTGCAGAAGCGGCTCCCCTCCGGAAAAGGTCACTCCGCCATGCGATTCGTCATAGAAGGCCGTGTCTTTTTCTATCTCCTTCATGATGTCTTCCGCGCTCATCATTTTTCCTGCGATGGAAAGAGCGTCTGACGGGCAGCTTCTAGAACAGTCACCACACAGGACACATCTCTCTCTGCTGATGATCACGTGACTGTCGCTTGGCGATATCGCCGTTCTTGAGCAGTTCTTGACACATTCGCCGCAGCCGATGCATCTGCTCTTTCTGTACACCAGTTCCGGCCTCGGATCTTGTCCTTCCGGGTTGTGGCACCAGAGACAGCGCAACGGGCATCCTTTGAAGAAGACCGTTGTGCGTATTCCTGGTCCATCGTGAGTTGAGTATTTCTTGATGTCAAAGACTAGGCCGTTTCTCATCGGCATTCTCAGCATTTGGAGATATCGTGGCGTTTGGTATAGCTTTTTCTTCAGAAGCAGCATTCGCGGCTGCAGTTGTCACGGGCGACTCTCAATTGGCCGCAGCGTCACGGTCCGCAGGCAAGTGGCCACGTTCCGACCTATTTCTTGTGGTCTTGAGTGACTTGTGTTCAAACGTAATACCTATAAGATACTTGGAGGCAACTTCAGAGAGGTTAACAGCCTTCACACGGTCGCCGTGTGGCCTGACGGCTGTCGGAGGAACGAGCAAAACTATTGCGCGATTTGGACACTGCAAAGAGCGTGACCCAGAGAGGTCTTACCACCTCGCAGGCAATTGAGAAAAAGAAGCACTATGGTCCGAACAGACTTCCGGAAGAGAAGGGACGGACGCCTCTCGCCATCTATTTTTCGCAGTTCAAGAGTCCCCTCATATACATCATATCTGTTGCCGCAATCATCTCCCTCGTAATGGGCGAGTACAACGACGCTTTAATCATAGCAGTCGTCATATTTCTGAACAGCCTGGTCGGCTTCTTCCAAGAACACAGGGCGGAAAGAGCCGTTGAAGCGCTGAAACGTCTCCTGAAGCCCACAGCGAAGGTGATCAGAGACGGCAGTCTGATCGAGATCGACGCGTCCGAGGTGGTTCCCGAAGACATCGTGGCCGTGAATGATGGAGACAGAATCCCTGCTGATGGTAAGTTGCTTGAGGTTGCGAATCTCTGCGTGAATGAGGCGATTCTGACGGGGGAAAGCGAGCCGGTTGTCAAAAGCAGCGGCGACGAAGCGTACATGGGGACAACTGCCATGTCAGGCAGGGGACTGCTGACGATAACTGCGACCGGAGTGTCAACGGAGCTTGGGAAGATCGCTGAGTCTCTTTCCGAGATGAAGGACGAACCCACCCCGCTTCAAGTGAGGCTCCACAGTTTTGGGCGCTCTCTCACCTATCTCGTGATCATAACAAGCGTTCTGATCTTCGCAGTCGGGCTTCTCTCGAGAAACAATTTTCTTCAGATGCTGAGAGTCACCGTAGTTCTCGCGATCGCCGCAATCCCTGAAGGGCTTCCAATAGCGGTGACCATGATTCTCGTGATCGGAATGCGCGAGATTCTCCGGAGAGAGGGCCTCGTCAAAAGACTTCTGGCTGTGGAGACGCTGGGCTCCGTCACAGTCATCTGCACCGACAAGACTGGCACATTGACTGAAGGGATCATGCAGGTCGTGCGAACTGACTTTCATTCGGAGAAAATGGCGGCTTACGTGATGGCTCTGTGCAACAACCTTGCTGACTCTCTTGAAGTCACCCTTTGGAACAAGGTGAAGTCGCTCGGCGTTGACCCGCAGAGCCTCTCTGACAAATGCAGACGTGTCGGCGAAATCCCGTTCACGAGTGAAAAGAAGTACATGCTCACTATCAACATGATAGAAGACCGCAAGGTGGCCCTTCTGAAGGGAGCGCCAGACGTCGTTCTAGAATTTTGCAGTCTATCCACCAGAGAAAAGGAGAGGCTGACCGCCGAATTCGACGAATGGGCAAGGTTCGGACTGAAGTTGCTCGCGCTCGCCTACAAACAAGAAGGAGACATTCAACAACTGAAGGATTTCGCTTGGATCGGCCTCGTCGGGATCGAGGACCCAGTGAGGCCGAGCGTCAAGGATGCTGTTTCCCTCTGTCAAAGGGCAGGAATCAAAGTCAAGATCGTCACCGGAGACTACCGCGGAACAGCCGAGAAAGTGGCCGTAGCGATAGGCCTTGCACCACGGCAGAATCAGGTGCTTGAAGGCAGGCAACTCGAAGTCATGACAGAGTCAGAACTGGCCAAAGTCGTGCAGGACGTCGTGGTTTTCTGCCGCGTCACGCCTCACCACAAGCTCAAGATAGTGGGCGCGCTTCGTAGCTGTGGAGAAGTCGCGGCCATGATTGGGGACGGTGTGAATGACGCGCCAGCCCTCAAGAAGGCAGACATCGGCGTGTCAGTGGGGAACGCTACTGACGTGGCCAAGGAGACCGCGAGTCTCATACTCTTGAACAGTGACTTCAGGACGTTGGTGAACACGGTTGAAGAAGGCAGAATAATCTTCGACAACATAAGGAAGGTCGTGGCCTATGTTCTCTCGAACTCGTTCGCGGAGATTTTCACGATTTTCGGGGCAATGATTCTGGGTTGGGAGGCGCCATTGACTGTGGCGCAGATACTGTGGATTCACCTCATCTGTGATGGGCCTTCCGACATTGTTCTGGGGTTCGAGAGAGGTGAAAAGGGGCTAATGGAGGAAAAACCCAAAAGTCCGAAAGAAGGCATTCTCGCCTCTTGGGGCAAAGTCTTGATCATAGCCATAAGCTTGATGTCTTCCATCTCGTCTCTGACGCTGTTCTGGTACTTCTGGCAGGTCAGGGGTGACCTCGCGTCAGCTCGAACCATAGTGTTCACCGTCCTGGCCGTTCAGGAACTCATCTACATTTTCTCTTACCGAAATCTGCGTCGTTCGGTCTTTACGTCGGGCAACTTCTTTTCGAACAAACCGCTCTTCGGTACAGTTGCCTTGGGCTTTGCTCAGCAGATTCTGGTTCTGTACATTCCGTTTTTGAACGGCGTTCTAGGCGTGGTTCCGCTTCATCTTGCAGATTGGGCATTGGTGTTTGCTGTTGCTTTCGGCATGATGGGCGTAGTGGAAGTAGTCAAGTACGTGATGAATCGTCCCAAGAATCAGCGCTCACCCGCAGACCTCGGGCACTTGCAGTGACTTGATTAGACAACAAGACTCAAGCAGGCGCATAGCCGCGTTACCAATCGCGTAGCGCTGATGGTCTTTCGGATTGACGGTCAGATTCTGCACATCTATATATCTTGGAAGACGAGATGATATTGAGGCACTGAGTTTGCCACTGCCGCTGGTTGAACGATCACGGGAAGAGATGGCACGGATCATCCAGAGAAAAGTCAAAGCAATAAGAGGAGTCAGAGGCTGCCGCCAGCTAACCATTCGCATGAGCGGAAAGAAGCCTGACGTGCATGTCTCCGTGCTGCTTGACAGCAATCTGCGATTTGAGGATGCCCACAAGATTGCGTTGAATGTGGAGAAAGAGGTGAAGGACGCGTTTCCCAACGCGAGGGTGGCAGTCAACACGGAACCGTTCGGAAACGGCAAAGACGACGTGTGGAAGCTCGTGAAGGACGCGGCTGACGCTGTCCCCGGCTCCAGAGGAGTCCATAACATTCACATTCATAAAATCGCTGGAAAACTGCATGTCGACCTGCATCTGGAAGTGAGCGCGAACATGACCGTGAAACAAGCGCACCATGTTGCCGATCAGGTCGAAAAAAGAATAGCGGCTACACGCCCGGAAATCGCGGACATCACTGTGCACATCGAGTCTGCCTCAGACCGCATATCAAGGGAACTGGCAGGGATCGGAATCGAGCTCAAGTCCTACATTGAACATGTCGCCGGCCGCTTTCCCGAGATAAAAGGTGTCTACGGCGTCAGCGTGCGCAAGTATGATGATAAGCTACACCTAGTGTTGCAATGTCGTTTTGACCCGAAGCTAAACATACAAAGAGCACACGAAATCTCAAGCCAGCTCGAAAGCGCCATCAGAACCATGTATCCAAACGTGGCCAGAATAGACATTCATGAGGAACCTGCCTAGGCTTTTCCACAGTGCACTGTGAACAAGGTCACGTCTGGTTGATGCGACGTAACGCCTAAATACCGCTTTGTCCGTAGAGGAAAGAGCAACATTCACCTTGGATGCCAAGAGGATCTATCTTGAGGCGGATTCAAAAATACGACCAAACAAAAGGATGGCGTTGGACGCAAAGATTGTTGGTCCCATTCTCCCACGGATGTTTATGACGCTCTCAAAACAAGCAGCCAAGGTCTCTCTCAGCAGGAAGCACAACGACGTCTCCAGCTCTATGGATACAATGAGCTGCCCCGTCACGGCTTCAACCGGCTCGTGGTTCTCACTAGACAGTTCAAGAACCCAATTTTCCTGATTCTCATCGCTTGTGCTGTCGTGGCAGGCTTGTTCGCTGAGCTCGGACAGTCAATAGCCATACTCACAATGATTGCCGTCAGTGTGGCGCTGGGCTTTTACAATGAATACAAGGCAGAAAAGATCGTTGAGAGCTTGCGGCACAGCATACCAATTAAAGCTGTCGTGACAAGAGACGGAAAAGCCTCCCAGATGGACTCGAGAATGTTGGTGCCAGGCGATGTTGTTTCCTTGTACGTCGGCGACATTGTCCCTGCGGACTTGAGACTTGTCGAGTGCAAACAACTGCAGACTGATGAAGCGATGTTCACAGGAGAGTCTTTTCCGGTTGAAAAAACCTGTGAAAGCATCCAGATTGATAGCCCGATGCCACAGCAGTTGAAGAACTGTGTGTTCATGGGTACTGTGGCGGTGCATGGAAGCGGCCGGGGCGTGGTTGTCTCAACGGGGAAGAACACGGAGTTTGGATCGATCTCAAAAAGTCTTTCCCGCTCCCATCCTGAGACCGAGTTTCAGAAAGGCATAAAGAAGTACGGGTCGATGCTGCTCACACTCACTCTCGCTTTGACAATTGGCATATTCTCCTTGAACACGGCCATCGGTCACCCATTGATCGATTCGCTGCTGTTCAGTTTAGCCGTGGCGGTGGGTCTTGTTCCGGAGCTGATGCCCGCCATTGTCACTGTCAGCCTTGCACAGGGAGCAAGAAAGATGGCGAAGGTGAAGGTCATCGTGAAGCGTCTTGTCTCGATTGAGGATTTCGGCAACATGAACGTTCTCTGCACGGACAAGACTGGCACGCTGACGGAAGGAAAGATTATTCTGAAAAGCGTTTCTCCTCTTGGGGAGGAAGAAGATCCTCGTGTCTTGACATTTTCCTTGTTGTGCAACTCAGCGATCGTGGGAGAGAAGATCGTTGGCAATCCGATGGATGCCGCGATCTGGAATCACGCTGTCCAGATTGGTGCACAGGAAACTGTCAAGTCCTACACGAAGGTCGATGAGGTTCCTTTTGACTATCAACGCCGAATCATGTCGGCTGTTGTTCAGAAGGACGCTGAACATATCCTCATAAGCAAAGGCGCTCCAGAGTCGGTGTTCGCCAGATGCAAACGTGCCGAAATGGGCAGAAGAACCGAGCCAATGGACTCGGTTCTAGAAGTCATAAGCAAGAAGTTCTCAAACCTTTCCCAGCTTGGATACCGCATACTCGCAGTTGCCTATAGGCAGGTAGACGCTAAGCCCTCTTACTCCGCCGAAGACGAAAATGACCTCACACTTCTCGGTTTTCTCGTATTCACCGATCCGCCCAAGAAAGACGCTCATCAAGCCGTCGCAAGGCTGAAAGAGATCGGAGTCCACGTGAAAATCCTGACCGGAGACAACGAACTTGTTGCAAAGACCATTTGTGACGAACTCAAAATTCCCGTAGAAGAAGTGATTTGCGGTTCTGACCTGATCCAGCTGAGCTGGACTGAAATGAAAGAAGCAGTCGAGAAGACGACGATCTTTGCTAGGATTACGCCTGAACAGAAATTGGACATAATTAAAGCGCTGAAGGCGAACGGGCACGTGGTGGGCTACATGGGCGACGGTGTAAACGACGCGCCGGCCCTCTATGAGGCTGATGTAGGCATATCTGTCGATACTGCCGTTGACGTTTCAAAAGAGGCGGCAGACATAGTCCTTCTTGAAAAGGACCTGCTCGTGCTCGCTGACGGGATAAACGAGGGACGCAAAATCTTCGGCAACACGATAAAATACATCCTCATGGGAACGAGCTCAAACTTCGGCAACATGTTCAGCGCTGCCGCGGCCTCCATCTTTCTTCCGTTCCTGCCGATGCTGCCGATGCAGATACTTTTCATGAACTTGCTCTACGACGTGGCTAACATGACGCTTCCAGTGGACAACGTCGACGAAGAATACGTCAAGCGGCCGAAACGGTGGGACATCGGATTTGTGAGGAAGTACACCTTGTTCTTCGGCCCATTCAGTTCGCTGTACGATTTCCTCACGTTCGGCATAATGCTCTTCATATTCGGCGCTTCAGCCAACCCTGCACTCTTTCAGAGCGGCTGGTTTGTGGAGTCGTTCTGGACGGAAGTCTTGGTAATATTCGTCATCAGAACAAGGAGAATCCCGTTCATCACGAGCCGCCCGGGGAAATGGTTGACCATTCTCACCCTTTCGTGTGTCGCATTCGGAACCGTGGTGCCCTTCACTATTCTCGGAGGTCTCTTGGGATTCACAGCACTTCCGGTGGAATATTGGGTGCTTTTGGTGCTCATGGTTGCCACTTACTTGTTGCTGGTTGACGCGGGCAAAGTCTTCTTCTACAGAATATGCAAATTCACCGGAGGTGAGTGACAACGCCAGAACTTGACCTGTTCGCATGGTGGACCATCAGCATCAGTGGCGGCAGCATCTTCCTCACTTTGGTCAGCCTCTACTTGTATGCAAACAGCAAAAACAGACGAAGAGCGGAAGGTCCAGCGGTATCACGCACGAGACGTTTGGTGAGAGACTTCATTTTTGTCTGGGTTCTCTTGGGTCTCTTAGTCTTTTACATAGTCTCGATACAAATAAGATCAGTCGGCATCTTCGCAGCAGGCAACATCGTGGTCGAATTGCTCTTACTGATCTACTTGATTAGATACAGAGCGGGAAAATCCAAGCGGACACAATAGTGGGCAGAGCCAATCTGATGTTGCGTTTCCGGAAAAGGTTTTTACAGTGATCTTTCCTACATCCCAGAGATACCAGAGTGGCCAGTCCACAAACGACCTTGGAATGCTGACAAAACAATGCAGACGACCGTCACCGAAAAAGAGTTCTTGGAGCTGCCGATTGAGGAGCTCCTTGCGCGTTTGCGCAGTTCTAACTCTGGCCTGACGACTGAGGCAGCAGAAGAACGCCTTAAATTCTATGGGTACAATGAACTGGCAAAAAGACGAAAACGAACCACCGTACTGGAGTTCCTTTCCCACTTCAAGAGTCCTCTCGTGGTCATACTGCTGTTCGCAGGCTTAGTCTCTGGTTTCTTCGGCGAAATAGTGAACTCCGGAATCATATTCTCCATTGTGCTGGTCAGCGTTGTGCTCGATTTCTACCAAGAGTCTAAAGCCGAAAAGGCCGCGGAGATTCTCAAAGAAAAAGTGACGACCACCGCCACCGTGCTGAGGGAGGGCCTCAAGCAAGAAGTCAAGCTTTCCGAGATTGTCCCCGGCGACATAGCGTATCTCTCAGCAGGCGACATTGTGCCAGCCGACGCGCGGGTGATCGCCGCAAAAGACTTCTTCCTGAATCAGGCGGCTTTGACCGGCGAAACTTATCCTGCTGAGAAGACGCCCGCGTCCTTGTTGGAGCCGGGCGCTTCGATCACGGAGTGGAACAACTACATTTTCATGGGGACCTCCGTCGTAAGTGGCACTGCGACCGCCGTTGTCACTAGGACTGGTGGCTCGACTGAGTATGGGAGGATTGCCAAGAAGCTCGTCGGAAGAGAACCCGAGACGGAAGCGGAGAAAGGGCTGAGGAGATTCGGGTTCCTGATAATGGAGGTCACTTTTCTACTGGTGCTGTTTGTCTTCTTCGTGAACGCACTTTACAAGCGTGACGTTTTGGAATCGCTTCTCTTTGCTTTGGCTTTGGCAGTGGGTCTGACACCGGAACTTCTTCCCATGATAGTCTCTGTCAACCTCTCGAAAGGCGCCATTGCCATGGCCAAGAAAGGCGTGATAGTCAAGCGGCTAGCGTCAATCCAGAACCTCGGGAGCATGGACATTCTCTGCACAGACAAGACTGGTACACTCACCGAGAACAAGATAACGCTCATATTACATATCGGCATCGACGGGGAGGACAACGAGAAGGTCCTATTGTATTCTTTCCTGAACAGCTACTTCCAAACAGGGCTCAAGAGCCCACTTGATGAGGCAATTGTCAACTACAAGAACATCGACATGAAAGATTACGAGAAAATAGATGAGGTTCCTTTTGACTTCACCAGAAAGCGCGTTTCAATAGTAGTTGAACATGAGAGACAAAGGTTTTTCATCGCTAAGGGAGCACCCGAAGAGATTGTCAAAGTCTGCTCCTACTGCGAGCTTGAGGACACGGTCATCGACTTGACAGACAGGCTACGCAAGAGAATCGAGCAGAAGTACTATGACTTGAGCTCTGAGGGTTTCCGCGTTTTGGGAGTCGGCTACAAGAAGGTCAAAGAAGAAAAGCAGGTGTACTCCATAAACGACGAAAGCAGCATGGTCTTTCTGGGGTTCGTTGCCTTTCTCGACCCACCAAAGCAAACTGCCAAAGAGTCAATTCAAATGCTCAACAAGTCTGGCATAGAGTTGAAGATTCTGACAGGCGACAATGAGCTGGTAACTCGCAAGACCTGTGAGCAGCTTGAATTCGAAATCAAGAGTGTCGTTTTGGGAAGCGAGATTTCACAGATGCCAGATGAGTCGTTGGCAAGAATCGTTGAAGAAGTCAACGTCTTCGCGAGAGTCACACCAGCTCAGAAAGACCGAGTCATGAACGCTCTGAGAGACAACGGGCATGTGGTTGGTTTTCTTGGAGACGGGATAAATGATGCGCCTTCACTGAAGACTTCGGACGTGGGGATATCGGTTGACAACGCGGTTGATGTGGCAAAGGAATCCGCTGACATCATACTTCTCCAGAAAGACTTGACAGTTCTGGAAGAAGGTGTGCTCGAGGGGCGCAGGACATTTGGCAACACGATGAAGTACATCATGATGGGTACGAGCTCCAACTTCGGCAACATGTTCAGCGTTGCCGGTGCCTCCCTTTTCCTTCCATTCCTGCCGATGCTGCCGATACAGATACTGTTGAACAACCTCCTCTACGATCTGTCCCAGTCGACAATACCCACGGACAACGTCGACGAAGAGTACATCGAGAAGCCCAAGCGATGGGACATCTCCTTCATAAGAATGTTCATGATTTTTCTCGGACCAATAAGCTCAATCTTCGACTTCCTCACTTTCTTCATAATGCTGCTCGTCTTCAACGCCACAGAGCCGCTGTTCCAGACAGCATGGTTCATCGAGTCCCTGTGCACACAAACGCTGGTCATCTTCGTCATAAGAACGCGCCACACGCCTTTCTTCAGGAGCAGACCCAGCAGGGCCCTGCTTCTCAGCAGTCTAGTCATAGTCTGCCTCGCGGCAGTGCTCCCGTTGACGCCGGTGGGCGACCTATTCCAGTTTGTTGAGCCACCTCCCGCCTTCTTCCTCGTGCTCGCCGGGCTGGTGTGCACCTACCTCGTTTTCGTGGAGATCGTGAAGCGCTGGTTCTACAAACGCCACGGCCACCGTCTCGAACAGGTCTTGATTCCGAAGAAGGCAGCTGGGCTGTACCCGACTAAGACGGCGAAGCTAGTTCAGGAAGTTGTGGCGATCATCTGCCTGCGCCCTGAAGCAGAGATGCCCATCGACTCACTGTTCGACGACCTGCTTGACACGACGAACTATCCAGTGGAGCCAGAACGCGCTATTCTCGTCGTGGAACAGCTGAGACACGAAGGCCTCATCAACGTAGATTGGAAACGACGGGTCATCAGGCGTGAGAAGCCGATGAAGGAATACGTGACGAAGTATGTTGCTGGCAAGCTTTGGCCTCGGGCAGCCGAGGACTGGCGTCGAGTTGGTCTTGTTCTCCAAGCCAGGTACAAGAGTGTAAACCCGGAGTACGAGAAGCTTCTTGTCCCGAATGGTAAAGCTCAAGCATAAGTTGCTATGGAAGATTTCTGTTCTCACCCACTCCCCACAGCTTGGTAATGCGGAAGTCTGCCATCGATTCCTGAAATGCTAGTGTTCTTCAGTACCATGTACACATCGGAACTTGCTTTGAGCTTCATTATATCTTCAGGCATGACTCGGGATGGAACGTGACAACAACAGTTCGTCGGTCAGATACGAGATTCTTGATTCTGGTTATGAAAGTCATGAACTCATGAGGGGGCGTTCGAACGGTCATGACACTTGGGCTGTCTATGGCCACCGCATCGTAGCTTTTCTTTTTCACTTCGAGAAAGTCTGCAAGCACTCTCAGAAAGAACGAACTCAAAACCTCGCTCCATCTGCCTCCTTCAACGTGCAGGGGATAAATGTTCAACTGCCCAGACAGGTGATAGTCATATGCATTCAGTCTGACCGATTCCATCATCGACAGGAACTCTCTAGCAGTTGCCTCGCTGGAAATGACGAATACCCTCAGTCCGCTCTCCAGCATCGCATGAACCATCTGCTGCACAAATATCGTCTTGCCTGAACCACGTTCTCCTTCAATCGAAGCGAGACTCGGATGGGGGATTCCTCCTCCGAGGTTTCGGTCCAGCTCCGAGACGCCGAGGTTAACTATCTTCATTCTTGGCGCACCGCCTCCGTCTTGGCCGTAAAGCCGTAGTGGGTGGCGAAGGCAACTGAGACAACGCCTTGCTGCGGTATTTCGGGGGCGTCTGTCGGAACGGCGAATGATACCAGTGCCTCTTCTTCCGGATTTATGAAGCCGTGGTGATCCGGCGTAAACGTGCAATTTGCCGCGGAAACCTTGATTTCAAGCAAGTTGTATTGTTCGATGACATATGACCGCCATGCAGAGTCGTTGGCGTACGATAGGAATATCGTGTTCCATTCGAAGCCGTTCTGGCTTTGGAAGAAGATTGTTTTGCTGCCCACGTTGACTATTGTTAGGTTGCACGTGGTCATATTGAAGTCGGTGACGGCGACTTTCAGGTCGTCAGACACTCTGTCAACTTCAGACCGCAATTCAGCAATCTCGCCTTTCCCGGAGTTCTTTTCTCCGCTTGCTGCTTGTGCAGCCTTCTGCAGGGGTTCTTTGTCATTTTCAGAACTTACTAGATCTTTGGGACCGTTGTTCTTCTGGCTCACCATCTTCGTTACTTCCTTCCCTTTTCTGACGTTTAGTTGAAAGATATTCGAGTCATATGAATCGCGAATCGTATTCAAAATAACGAGCCAAGGAGTATTATTGCGCACCCTCTGGAAGGGAAGGAAACGAAGGTGGTGGAAGTTCCTTCAACAAGTATTAGAGGGCGCGCACACCTTGCTTCGCACTTGCGCATGATAAGCGTGCGTGTGTCGCTTCTGAAGCAGACATTTGAGCCGCTTACACCTGTTTTTTCTCGAAAGAGTCTCTCACAACGGTGTCTGACTGGCACGATGTTACATGTGTGGCTCGAGACCCATTTCCATAGTAGCGCTCTTTTTGGTGCCAAGACAAGCGACACACACAGGAATGACTCGGCTATGTCAGTCTCGTTCGGTGGGGCGAGGTTGAATGCTGCATGGCTTTCGGGAAGGCATTCCACGAGATTTATATCTAACCTACAACACGAATTTAGGTGGTTAGAGACTGCGGCAAGGAAATACTCTAATTCCACCCAGAAACCCTATGTCCTTCACGCCTGTTAGTCTCTGCATCTATATGGAGGAATCAAATCATGAACCTGACCCAAGAAATGAAAAAGAAAGCCCTCGACACGGGTCTCGTGCTGGTCGGTATCTCGAACCCGGAGGGCCTTCAAGGTTTGCCCTACGGGCAAGTTGGAAAAGTGGCTGTTCTGCGAACTCCTGAGGAAGAGTTGCCGGAAGTCAAGTCGGTGATGATGCTGGGCATCTATGCATGGGACCGGACATTCAATGTTGTCGTTGCGTCTTCAGCACTGCAGATCGGCAATGAGAGCATTCCCAAGCCTCCGCTGGAAAGCTATCAACTGTACTATGAAGTTGCGAAGAACAAAGCATGGAAGTTGGCAGACTACCTGTCCAGAAAAGGGTTTGAGTCAGCGGTGTCAGTCTCCATTCCGCTGAAGACTTCAGCAGTCAAATGCGGCCTCGGCTGTCAAGGCAAGAACACTCTACTGATCAATCCCACCTACGGTCCTCGTGTGAGGCTGGTCTCTGTCTTGACCAAGGCGGAGCTTGACGTTGACGAACCCTTCAAAGAAGATCTCTGCCGACGCTGCAACAGGTGCGTCGCCGTCTGCCCCACCAAGGCACTGGAACCGTACAGACTCCAGATTCACCGTTGCATGGTGTACTCCCTAGAAAGCCCAGATACGTCGGACGTTCCAGAGGATGTGAGAGAATCCGAGAAGAAGCTCATTGAACGGCCCACGTCAAACAGTTTCCTAGAATGTTCTATGTGTCTCGATGTCTGCCCAATAGGAAGGAAAAAGTGCCAGTAGCTCCCGAAGGAGGCAGAAACATGGTTCCACCGAGCCTTTCCTTTTCTGCCCGCAGAGAAATGGCTTTCTTCTTGGTTTGCGGCTAGAGCCTGAATCTGCGTCCCTTGGACCCTACGCTCTGATCGAACTCCTTCGCAAGTTCCTCAAGCAGCATCCTTTGACGTTGCGTGATCTTCTCTGGGACAACCACATCTACCTGCACGAGGAGATCACCTCTGCCGTGTCCTCCAAAAGTAGGCATGCCCTTTCCTCTGAGTCTGATGACTTCGCTTGGCTGTGTTCCGGGAGGGATCTTGAGGTTCACGTTTCCGTCAATCGTTGGCACGGATATCTCGGTGCCAAGCGCTGCCTGAGGGAAGCCTATGGACAGGTTGTAGAGGAGGTCGTCTCCCATTCTCTTTAGGAACCTGTGAGCCGCCACGTGGATTAGAATATACAAGTCGCCGGGCGGATTCCCATTAGGCGGGGTCTCTCCTTCGCCCCTAAGCCTGAGCTGATACCCTTCATCCACGCCCGGTGGTATCTTCACAGTGATGCTCCGCTCTCTTGCCACCAAGCCTGTTCCCTTGCACTGTTTGCACGGCGAGTCTATTATCGTGCCTCTTCCTCCGCATGCTGGGCATGGCGTGACTTGAACGAACATGGAGAAGCTGTCTCTTCTTACGTTTCGAACCTTTCCTGTTCCCTTGCACTTCGTGCAGATTCGTGGCGACGTATTCGGGCTGGCTCCTGATCCACCACAAATGTTGCACTTTTCAATTCTAGGCACTCTTATTTCCTTCTCGGTGCCTCTTGCCGCTTCTTCGAGAGTCACTTCCAAATCGTGCTCTATGTCTCGGCCTCTGCTGACTCTTTCTCTGAAGTCTCGTCCGCCAAAAAGAAAACTGAAAAAATCGCCGAAACCGAAGCCCAAATCCCTGAATATCGAGTCGAAGTCTGCCCCTCTGAAGATGTCTTCAGTAGTGTAGCGCTGATCAAAGCCAGCGTGACCCAGCATGTCATATTGGCTGCGCTTGTCGTCGTCTGACAGAACGGCGTAGGCTTCGGATATTTCTTTGAATTTTCCTTCGGCGTCAGGTGACTTGTTTCTGTCAGGATGATACTGCATCGCCAGCTTTCTGTAGGCATCCTTGATCTCATCTTTGCTCGCGCTTCGGGAAACGCCGAGGGTGTCGTAGTAGTCTCTTTTTCCTTCCATTTCTTCTACCGTTGCACCCTGTCTATTTTACCTTGTAGTTGTCAGAGTCAACCACTTTCTCATCGCGCTGCGCGGATCCTTCAGGCGCTTCCTGAGTCTTCTGTTTCGCACGTTCACTCGCCGCTTGCTGGTAGATCACCGTTCCCACTTCCTGAAGCACCTTAGTTAGCTCGTCGGACTTCACTCTGGTTTTTTCCGTGTCAACTCCTGCCAACGCATCCTTCAACGCGGAGACCGCGCCATCTATCTTGTTCTTCTGTTCCTGCGTGAGCTTCTCCGCCAGATCCTTCTTGGTCTTCTCAGCAGTGTAGATGAGGTTGTCCGCGCTGTTTCTGACTTCGGCTTCTTCGCGTCGCTTCTTGTCTTGCTCAACAAACTGCTCGGCATCCTTCATCATTCTCTCCTTCTCCTGTTTGGACAGTTTGGTCGAAGCCGTTATGCTTATCCTTGCTTCTTTGCCCGTGCCCAAGTCCTTCGCGGTCACGTTCAGTATTCCGTTGGCGTCGATGTCAAATGTCACTTCTATCTGCGGCACGCCTCTGGGGGCGGGCGGTATGTTCTCGAGGTTGAATGTTCCAAGGGAAACGTTGTCGGCTGCCATCGACCTCTCGCCCTGTAGCACTCGAATGGTCACGGCCGTCTGAAAGTCGGCTGCCGTGGTGAATATCTGACTCCGTTTGGTCGGGATGGTGGTGTTTCTTTCTATTATTCCGGTGAATATGCCGCCGAGTGTCTCCACGCCCAGCGAAAGCGGTGTCACGTCGAGCAGCAGTATGTCCTTCACTTCTCCAGTGAGCACTGCGCCTTGGATGGCGGCGCCGACAGCTACACACTCCATCGGGTCAACGCCTCTTTCTGGGGATTTCCCGATTATCTGCTCGACAAACCTCTGTATGAAAGGCATCCGAGTCATCCCGCCGATCAGTATTATCTTGTCGATGTCTTTCGGCGTCAACTTCGCGTCCTCCAGAGCCTTCAATATTGTTGCTTGCGTCTTCTGCACAATCGGCCGGGCCAGAGCCTCAACCTTGGTTCGTGTCAACGTCATATGCAGATGCTTAGGTCCTGAAGAATCAGAATATATGAATGGGAGGTCTATGTCGGTGGTCATCAAAGCAGACAACTCGATCTTTGCCTTCTCCGCTGCCTCTTTGAGTCTGGACATCGCAGTTCGGTCTTTGTCAAGGTCGACTCCAGTCTGCCTTTTGAATTCTTCAATCACATTGTCCATGATCGCCTTGTCGATGTCTGTGCCGCCGATCTGCGTGTCGCCGCTGGTCGACAGCACTTGGAAGACTCCTTTGCCGAAGTCCATGACGGTGACGTCGTGGGTGCCGCCTCCGAAGCTGAAGACGAGAATCTTCATCTCTTTGTCAAGCTTGTCGATGCCGTATGCCAAGCATGCTGCCGTAGGCTCATTGATTATGCGCAACACTTCGAAGCCCGCAATTTCACCCGCGTCTTTGGTGGCTTGACGCTGGTTGTCGTTGAAATGGGCTGGAATGGTTATTACGACCTTCCTCACGGTGGTCCCGAGATAAGTTTCAGCGTCCTTTTTGATCTTCTGGAGAATGAATGCGGAGATTTGTTGCGGAGTGTACTGTTTCCCTGCAACGGTGACCGTGTAGTCGGTGCCCATGTGCCTCTTGATTTCCATGATGGTTCCTTCAGGGTTGGCGGTGGTCTGTCTCTTCGCTGGTTCGCCGACCAGAAGTTGCCCATCCTTCGTGAAGGCAACGACCGAGGGAAACATTTTTCCAGCGATGGTGGGCCCCTCTGCGCTCGGAATGACTGTTGCTCTTCCTCCTTCGAAGACGGCGGCGGCAGAGTTTGTTGTTCCGAGGTCCACGCCTAATATCTTCTCGCCAGACTTCGCGCTACTCAACTGTCTTCATCTCTCCTCGAGTTTTCTGTGAAGATTTCACAGCGACTTTAACGACGCTCGGTCTAATCACCTTTTCCTTCATCATGTAACCCTTCCTTATTTCCTGGATCACAGTGCATTCTCCTGCATCTTCCCTTTCGACCATTTCAACAGCGTTATGTCTCGAAGGGTCAAAGGGCTTGCCCAGACATGTTATCGGGGTGACTCCTTCATGTTCGAGTGTCTTCCTCAGTCTCTTCAGGGTCATCTCGACTCCTTGAACTGCGGCGTCCGGCAGCTTAAGGACTTTGCACGAGTCTATAGCCGCCTCCAGTTCGTCAACAACTGGCAGCAACTCCAAAATCAGCCGCTCATTGCCGTATCTGCGGGCTTCTTCGACTTGTCGATCCTGTCTCTTCTTGAGATTCTCAAAGTCCGCCTGCATATACCTCAATCTTGTCAGGTATTCGTCGGCGCGCTTCTTTTCCAGTTCCAAGGACTCAAGCACCTCGGCTCCTCCATGTTCAGCTTCATTTTTCTCTGGTTTTTCGTTCATCTCAAAGAGTCCCCACGCGTTGGACATCAAACTTGCGTGTGCACACTGGAATATATGCGTCACGCCCCAGCGGGAGTTGGGAGAACTCGGTCTCCGAATCAGCGCGATCTTTCCAGAGAATCACTGCATCGTCACTTTCAAGGTTCACGCATGAATTCAATGAACTCGTCCAGCGTTCGCATCTCCAACACATAGTTTGTCCGTTTCTCCTCTCCCATCGTGGAATATGCGTGCTCTCCATAATCGTGGCCGGGATAAACTTCTATGTCGTCGTCGAGCTTCATAAGCTTGTCAAAAAGACTATGATACAGGTCGGCAGCGCTGCCCCCTGGCAAGTCAGTTCTGCCACATTCTCTCACAAACAGGGTGTCTCCCGTCAACAGTTTCTTGTCGACCAAAATGCATATGCCGTCCGGCGTGTGTCCCGGCGTGTGAATGACGTTCACGTCAATCGCTCCCAGCGTCAGCTTGTCTCCGTCTTCGACGCTGATGTCCTTCCGAATCTTCGCCAGTCCGTGTGCTACCACCTTCGCATCGAATTTGGACCGCACCTCGTCGTTGCCTGCAGTGTGATCAACGTGGCCATGAGTGTCAATGACGTACTTGACGCTCAGTTTCTGCCCGGTGGCGAGTCGAATTATCGCGTCCGCATTGAAGCTTGGGTCCACGACCGCTGCTTCCCCAGTGGCTTCGTCCGCGATGACGTAGGAGAAATTGTCGCCATGTTGCTTGATCTGCCTGAAAAACACGCCCGTTCCCCGACGTCAAATCTTCATTGTTCCTAAAGAGGCTTTCCAAGGAAGACGGGCAAACTCCATCACCGCATAGCTGTGTCAAGTCACAGTGTACGCTCGAAGGAAGAAAGGTACTCCACTTTCATGCCGATTTCCGCCAGGCTTCTCAGGTTCTCAACGCAGCCAACGCTCGCATCTATGTTCCGGTGCACTGGATGGAACCAGATATATTTCGGCACAAGATTGAACTGTAATGGAACTCTTGTCTGTATCCCGAACTTCTCTTTCAGGCTTTTGATCATCAAGTCTTTGGCGCATGCAACGCGGACGTTCGTGTAGCTTCCGAGCAACTGCGTGGCGCCGAAGGCTCCTATGCCGTGCCACAAGGCGGCATCTTCGGGTGAAGCTAAGGAATAGAGTGAGAATTGTGGAGAAGAGGGCGTATCCTTGAAGTTGTAGTGTGTGAGCTTTTCTCCTTCCAATGTGAAAGTTTCTTCCGCTCTTGCGATGCTGACGTCACTTGGGTCGATGGCGTTGGCGTACAGTGGCGTCGTCTGGTAGCTCACTCTGACACTCTTCAGCTTTTCGTCGTCAAAATACAGTTTGCCTCTCGCGGACCGTTTTGACCCATAGCCCTTAGTGGAGTGTGGAACAGTCAGCAGCGTGGTTCGGTTCTTCATGCTTCTGCCCATGCAAGCATATGCAGTTTCAACCGAGTGGTAGTCAGCATGGACTTCGCTTATTATGTGGTGTAGCAATCCGTCACTTGTCTCTTCCGCAAGAGCTTGGATGGGCAGCCGAAGCGAGGGAACGCAGAGGTCGATCCCGAAAGGTTCTGACAGGTTCCTGAGTTGCTCGTACTTCACGGCGTCGGACAAGTCCACGTACACGCCGCTGCAGGTTCCAAGATGCCGGTTTATCATTTCCACCTCGGCCCGCGAAATCAGTGCCCCCTCGTATTTTTCGACAAAGCGCTTGTCCACTTCAAGCCGTTCCGTTCTTACAGATGCCGAGGGAAAAGCGCTTTGGCCGCTGGTCACGATTGACTCTTTGAGAGGGTTCATAGAGTACCTGTCTGGTTCAGTGTCGTCCGTGTTGAGCAGAAACGGCACAATGATGCCCTGCGGCGGCTTCTTCAGCACTTCGCATATCTCGTCAATGTCTCTGGCATCGACTTCATGCACGCCATACTGGTGAAAATGGTTCCCACAGACTTCGAGGAGGCGAACAGCGATTATTCCTTGAACTTCCTCAACCGTGAGGTGAGGGTTCGAGTATTCCACTGAGCCTCTGAGAAAGAAATGTCCGTCCCCATAGCTCACGTCGGCTCGCTTACCCTCTCTGAAAGTGAAGAACTTGGCTGCGGGTCTCCGTTCACCAGCGAAGGCCGGGAACTTGCTGACCATTGACTCGACACACGGCCATGAGTTTCTGAGAAAATCTGCAACAATCATTCGTGCAAGATCTGAACTCAACTTGGCTTCATCCTCTCTCTAGTGACTCAGCAGCGTACATGCAGCCATCAACCATCGGGGCTCCGAGAATCATTCTTGCCACACGAAAGCTTTCGGCAAATCCAAGATCAGCTAGAATGCTGATGAACTGCGCGTCGTCGCTTCGGACGCAGACAGATATCTGGCTTTTTCCCAGTTGGCCAAGAAGGGCTCTCAGGAGGTCAGCGGCGATGTCTCTGCGCTCTTTCGTGCAGTTCAACGGCCCTATCCAGGCTGCTTGCCCGTAGGTTTTTGCCATTGCATATCCTGCTATTTGCCCCTCTGTAGGGGCGGTGTAGCATATGTTGTTTTTGTCGAGTAGGAGAGGTTTCAGCAATTTCTCACGGGACGCGCCGAAGCATTTGCAGTCAAACTCGACTATTCTCGGTATATCCTTGTCGTCTGCCTTCTTCAGTAGACTGCGAGCCTGAGTCTCTGTGCCTTTTCCTTTGAGGACAGAAATCTCCGCGTCTTTTCTGAAGTCGAGTTGTTCATAAAAATGCGTTCTGTTCATGTATGCGTAGAGACCTACCGTTTCCGCTTTTCCGCTTTTCAGGTACTGAACAGCGAACTCTACTAGTTTTCTGCCTCCGCCCTTTCCGCGGCATTCATTTTTGACGATGACGTTCCCGATCCATCCTATTCTGCCAAGACTTATGGTAGTTGCAAGACCTGCTTTTCTTGGTCCGTCAAGCAACAGGAAGCATCCTTCTGGCTCCAGCTTCATCATGAACTCGAAATCCTGCTCCACAAGCTCCCAGCCCATCGTGTCTGTTAGCGTGACCGCGAATCCGGAATCCTCCAGCGACATCACTCTGACACTGAACAAGTAGTATCTAGCCTCCTTCAGGCGCTGCAGAATATTCTAGGAAGGCGACGTGAGGATAAACTTTACTAATGATTCCTCGCTGAATTATAGTCCGCGAGGAGGAGCCACAATCACAGACTTGCCATCACAGGTGAAGATACCGCGCAAAGTTGAAGTGGTGACGCACTGCTTCGCCGATTTTTTCAAAGGTTTCGAGAAAGTCGGCGCCGTGCAGCGAATATTCGGCGACAAGACGGAACAGGTTCTGCGCACGCTCAGAGTGGAGTTCGCCGGCATCAGAGGCTACATGGGTGTCAGCGAGACTGACGGCCACATCATAATCGGCGCTCACTACTTGGAGAACGGCGACATAGTCGACCTTTACCTCGACATCATACACGAGCTGGTTCATGTGAAGCAGTTTATGGAGGGAAAGCAGCTTTTCGACATGGACTACAGCTACGTCGAGAGGCCAACAGAGGTTGAAGCATATAAGGTGGCGGTTGAAGAGGCTCGCAGGTTGGGTCTCGATGACGAAAGAATATGCCAGTACCTCAAGACTGAATGGATAAACGACTCTGAGCTCAACCGTCTCGCGAAGGCGCTCGGGGTCAAATATGTTCCAGTCAGAGAGAAGAAGAAAGAGAGACGCAGGATGGCCTCTTAGACTCGTGGAAGGAGCAGTCGCTTACTGGTTTCCACTGTTTTCTGCGGCAAAACCAAAACGAGGTTCTGGTGAATAAAAAAGGATGGAGAAGAAAATATTCTATTTCGTCTTCGTCATCTGGAGAATCGATCTGATCGCGATCAGTACTGCTGCCGGAGCAGCGAACGCCACGATGTAGCTCAAAATTCCTGTTGCCCAGAAGTAGAGCAGATCATGCAGCGTGCTGAGTGGGTTCCAGACGTTTGATATGCTTGCTACGATCAGCGCAATCGTGGCTATGAGGAACGGTGAGACTTCAGTTGTAGTTATGCTCACGAGACCTACGATGATTCCGAGAATCAGGAGTATGAGAGTCATCCAGCCGTGGATGTTGCTGACGTTGGTGTCGTTGAAGCCGCCTGTGTCCTTTGCAGCCCAAGCCATGTACCCAACTACCAGCCCCATGATGATTGCTAGGGCAAGAAAAGCTATGTAGGCATACCTTGCGATTTTCTCCATTTCCATTTTTACCACAACCCTAGTATTTTTTGGGTTGTGTTATAAGTTTTGTGTAAGATATGAATATCCAGCGTGCCATTTTCCATTCACTAAGTGATTGAAAGGGATGGAAATGCTTTAATCGCCGACATCCACTACGGGTTGCGGGTGCAAATAGCTTGTCCACTGCAATAGAAGCGGTCGACGTGCACAAGGACTTCGGAAACATACACGCATTGGACGGACTGAACCTGAACGTGAAGACGGGCGAGATATTCGGTCTTATAGGCCCCAACGGTGCCGGAAAAACCACTGCGTTGCGCATTGTCTCGACTCTCCTTCTTCCTAGCTCAGGTCTCGTGAAGGTTTTCGGGACCGAGGTCGTCGAACACGCCATGGAAGTGCGAAGGTTCATAACCTATCTTCCCGAAGAGGCAGGGGTTTACCGGAACCTTTCGGGTGCGGAATATCTCGAGTTCATGGCGAAATTCGCAAGCAACGAAAACGGTGAAGTCCAAAAAATGGTCGATGAGGCCGCGCAGATTTGCGGGTTAGGCGATAGGCTGAAGGACAGAGCCAAGGAGTACAGCAAGGGGATGAAGCGCCGTCTTCTCGTGGCCAGAGCGCTGATGAGTAGGCCGAGGCTTGCCGTTCTGGACGAGCCCACAGGCGGCTTGGACGTTCTGCACTCTTATCATGTGAGAGAGATAATAAAGAACTATGTGCAGCAGCACGGCGTCACCGTTCTGCTTTCAAGTCACAACATGCTTGAAGTTGAGCATCTCTGCGGGAGGGTTGCCCTGATGAATCGGGGCAAGATCGTGGCTGAAGGAGAGCCGCGCGGGCTGATAGACAAGTTCGGAAGCACGAATCTTGAGGAAGTGTTTGCCAAGGTGGTTGGACTTGCTTAGAGGATTTGGGAATTTTCTGATAAAAGAGCTTAAGGAACTGATAAGAGACCCCAAGATCCTGCTTGGCATGATAATTGTTCCGCTGGTCATGTTTCCAGTTCTCGGAGGCATCATGAGCTTCTCAGTCAAGTCTGCACAGGAAAATGCTGGCAAAATGACCATGCTTGTCATCAACCACGATGGAGGCCAAGGTTCGACAGTGTTTATGAGCAATCTCAGCCAGACGATTACAATATATAATGTGACTGCTTCGAATGTCACTGATGCTATTCCCTTGATGCCGGAGTACAATGCCACGATGATCATGGAAATCCCCGCGGCGTTCAGTCAAAATGTCGCCAACAACACTCCCGTTGAGGTCAAAATTTACAGCGTCTTCGCAGGAGTCAGCATGTTTGAAAGCATGGGGTCCTCACTCATCGATGGCCTTATAGCGAACTACAACAGGGACCTAGCTCCGAACGTTGTTAGAACGAATAAGTCGGTGATAATCAAAGGGGAGTTGTTTGAGAATGTCGACCCGATGCAGCTTTCTGGTCTGATGCTTTCTCAGGCGATAGCGATGCCAATCACTATAATGATACTGCTCAGCTACTCAATGCAGATCGCCGCCACGTCCGTGGCCATGGAAAAAGAGGAAAAGACGCTGGAGACGTTGCTGACTCTTCCGATGGACAGATTTGCCATTCTCGCAGGAAAGCTGTCAGGCTCCGTCATCATTGCTGGAGTTGGCGCTCTAGCTTACATGTTCGGCTTCAACTACTACATGGGATCATTGACGTCGATTGGGACGTCAGGTGCTGGACTGGACTTGGCCAAGCTGGGGCTGGTTCCGTCGCTGTTCGGCTACCTGCTGCTCGGAGTTTCACTGTTTGTCACTTTGCTTTCGGCGTTGGCGCTGGCTGTCATACTGTCCGCCTTTGCAGAGGACGTGCGAGGCGCACAGTCACTGGTAGGCTACGTCTACCCGTTCCTATTTGTACCGTCGCTCGCTTTGATGTACGTCGACTTCAACACGCTCCCATTCGTCCTGAAAGTCGTCCTGTTCGCCATCCCATTCAGCCAGCCAATCATAGCCTCAAAGTCCGTCATCATGGGCGACTACTTGACTGCCGGGTTGGGCATAGCGTATGTCGCTGCCTTTACGCTGGCCATCATGTACGTGGCCTCTAGGCTGTTTGCCACGGAGAAGATTTTGACTGCCAAGCTCCGGTTCAAGGGCCTGAGAGACCGACGGAAGGTACCTGTCGAAAGTTCCGAATAGGCGTCTGGTGCGTGCCTTTGGAGATAAGAAAGATCGAAGCATTCGTTGTCTCCCTAGGGTTTCGAGAACCTTTTCGGATCTCTCAGGGAACGAGCACCGTAGCCCGCAACGTCATAGTCAAAATAAGCACCGACAACGCCGTCGTTGGATGGGGCGAGTCCTCGCCTTCGCAGAGAGTGACCCGCGAGAATGCAGACACCGTCATCGCTGCTCTAGACAAGATCGGTCCGGCCTTGCTGGGCAACCACCCCCTCCGAATCGAGAAGAACAACGAGCTGATGGACTCTGTCGTCGAAGGAAATCCAGCTGCAAAGGCGGCCGTTGACATCGCCATGCACGACATGCTAGGAAGAGAAACAGGGAAACCTCTTTACCTTCTGATGGGAGGATATCGCCGGGAAGTCCTGACCGATCTGACCTTGAGCATCAAGCCGCCGCCTGAAATGGCTGACGATGCAGCCCGCGCCGTCAGGCAAGGTTTCAGGGCACTGAAGGTCAAGATCGGCATTGACCCCGAGGAAGATGTCAAACGGGTGGAAATGATACGTGAGAGAGTCGGCAATGCGATCCAGATAAGGGTAGACGCAAACCAAGGCTACACCCCTGAGCAGGCGATCAAGGTTCTCAGCAAAATTCACAGGTTCGACATCGAGTTTGTCGAGCAGCCGGTCGCCGCCGATGACGTCAAAGGCTTGTCTCAAGTCAGGAAGAATTCTCAAGTGCCCGTCATGGCCGATGAAAGCGTCCACTCGCCGGAAGACGCGTTGCGTTTGGTTGAGGCAAAGGCCGTGGACCTTATCAACATCAAGCTCATGAAGTGCGGTGGGCTGGTCAAGGGAAGGAAAATCGCTGAAATTGCCGAAGCCGCAGGCGTAAAATGCATGGTCGGATGCATGAGCGAATGCGCGTTCGGCATCGCCGCCGCAGTCCATCTCGCCGCCGCCATAAGGAACATTCAGTATGCCGACCTTGACTCAGACTACCTGCTCAAGGACAGACTGGTTCGAGAGGAGACCCTTGAAATCAGAAACTCCATGCGAGTATTGTCGGAGGAGCCCGGGCTGGGGATAGCCGAAATCGACCGCAAGTTATTAGGAGAACCGGCAAGAGTTTATAGCTAGCTGAAGGTGCGACGTTTGGTGTCTCTTAGAGCCATTGGCCCATCGATGACTCGCATAACAATTGCCGCGGCCGTAGGCGCGGCGCTCCACATTGGCCAAGGCGACGCCGATCTAATTGATGCTAAGGCTGTTGAATTTTCGAGAGCAGCTTTGGCTCAGACTGACATTGAGGGTGAGGTCATCGTGTGTGAGGGGCCCAAGGACAATGCTCCAGCATTTGCGCGCAGAGAAAAGGTTGGAACTGGTCGTGGACCCAGGCTCGAGTTTGTCGTCGACCCCGTCGACGGCACTACTGCGGCTTCGAAGGGCAGAAAGGACGCGATTTCGGCACTTGCATGTGCCCCAGCCGGGTGTTTCCAAGTGCTTCCTGACGACGGCTACTACTTCAAAGTGGCCACTGATCAACATTCAATTGGCAAGATCTCGCTTGACATGTCCGTGGACGAGATTGTTGGCACTGTGGCGCGCGAAAAAGGACTGCACTTGGAGAATTTCACTGTCATAATGCTGGAGCGAGACAGGCACGTGGAGATTCTGCAGAGGCTCAGAAAACTGGGTGTCAGGATAATTCTGATCTCGGACGGCGACATTGCGGCTGCCGTTGTCGCTTGCATCTCTGGTTCGGGCGTTGATCTCTTGTTGGGCGCTGGTGCGGGTCCAGAAGCCACTATCGCAGCTTCAGCCGTCAAATGCTTGGGCGGAACGATGCTTGTGAGGGTCTGGCGCGACAAGAAAGACGACTCAAACCGGCTGGGGAGACTGGCGGCTGAAGGAGTCAACGTGGACAAGACTTACAGTGAGGATGAGCTGGCGAAGGGCAACGAGCTAGTTTTTGCCGCGTCCGGCGTCACGAAGGGCGAACTTTTGGACGGCGTCCGCTTCATCCCTAACGGTGCCATCGTGAACTCCATCTGCACGCGGCTGCCAAGCGGCACGGTGGAGAAATCAGAGACGACGTTGCGATTCCAGAGGCATCCCATGTACAGACGCTTCCTCTCGTAGAGACAACACGTTTCTGCGTCTTTCTCCATAGGAACGCTAAGGGCGCTGAGCTTGTCGGCGAGAAACGTTCGTGAATCACGTACGGCAGCATAGAAGATCACGGCAGATTGGGCGAAGTCGCAGAGTTGACGGACCCTGTCTGGCGCGTGGTGTCTTCTACGATCTTGTGACAGCTCAGTTCTCTAAACGTCTTCACGAATCGGCAACGCGAACAGGCTCCAGATGAAGTGCAATCTTGCCGTCTTCTTTCTCTACGATAGTGTTCTTCAGCCAGTCTTTTCCGCCGCTTGTCGGATAGTCCATGCGGAAGTGTGAGCCTCTGCTTTCTCTCCTCGCCAGTGCAGACTCCATGATGAGTTGGGCAATTCTGAGCATGAACACAGATTCTATGGCGGTCTGCAGCTCAAGCGGATCAGAGGCAAACATGCTGGCTGCTTTCTTCCTGATTTTCCTCAACTCTTCAAGTCCGCGCTTGAGTTCTTCTGCACTTCTGACTGGTCTGCAGAATCTTGAAACCGTCGCCCGCACTTCCGCTCTGAGAACTTGTGGACTGACTTGGTGTGCTGCCGTTCTTCGCTGGAATCTTTCAATGGATTTGATAGCTTGCTGATATTGTTGCTGGGCTTTTGTTTTGCACTTTGTCTGTTGCGCGTGTTCTGCGGCTTGCCTTCCAGCAATTGCGCCGAAGACCATGGCCCCTGTCAACGCGTTTCCTCCGAGCCGATTTGCGCCGTGAACTCCCCCAGCAACCTCGCCAGCAGCAAAGAGTCCCTCCACGCTTGTGCCGCAGTTGTGGTCAATTCTCACTCCGCCCATGGTGTAGTGGGCAAACGACGCCACGTGTAGCCGCTTGGACGACAGCGCTTGGACGAATGGCCGGACCAAATCCCTCTGATACTCGAAGCCAAGTGCGTCCTCGATCTGTTCCTTTCTCAAGGAGGTCATGTCGAAGCCGACACAATCAGTCCTCGATTCTTCTCTGAGAATTTCTCGTTCCAGTGCCACTGTTAACGTGTCTCTCAGAATCTCCTTTTCCAGCAGCCCGTATCTATCAAGAAATCTCTCCCCTGCAGCGTTGACAAGTGGGCCTCCATTGACAAGATTCTTCGTCGCCTCAATCAGCCAGTCGAGAATGGGCATGCTCGGCACGCCGCCGTCTGTAAACATCGGCTGGAACTGGACGAACTCCAAATCCTGCAGTTTCGCGCCTGCTTCAAGCGCCAAAGCCAGGCCGTCACCCGTTATCGCCGGAGGGTTGTCATTGCGTATGTACAGTGCGGCATAGCCCCCCGTGGCTAACACTGTGGCTTTGGCGGTGACAGCGACTTTTGCGCCTGTTTTCTTCGTCAGAAAGAACGCACCTTCACACCTGCCATTGCTGACTGTTAGGTGGGTGGACATGGCATGTTCAAGAAAGTTGACGCCTGTTTGCGTCGCAAAATCAGCCAAAGCCTTCGACACGGCGGAACCCGCGGGCGGCCGATCTGCGATCACGCTGAGCTTGTTTTTCTCTGCTGACAGCTTGACTCCGAACTGTTGAATTTCTTGCAGCGCCCGCCAAGAGTTGCCTGCCAGAGTCTGGGCAAGAACTGGATCATTGAGAAACCGTCCGGCGTCTAGATTCTGGCGAAATAGGTTCTCAATCTCTTGCTTTCCATGTGCGACTCTGAAAACGCCGCCTGCCGACGATGTACAACCGGCTCGGCCTCTCATGCCCTTCGAGGCCACTAGGACTTTGGCTTTTCGTCTTCTCGCCTCGATGGCCGCACGTAGTCCTGCTCCTCCGCTCCCGATTACCAGTACGTCTGTTGTTAGAGTTTTCACTTTCCCAGCTCGGATAGGTCACGGGTTCCGCATTGGTCATTCCTCTTTGCCGCCGTCAGCATGTCGGTTCAGCGGCTCCGCGAGTTCATGATTTTTCTGGGCAACAACTCGGGTTCTCGTAGTACTCTCGTGACATTGTTATGAGTGCTTTGTCGTTCGTCATTATCGCGATCCCGTCTCCTCCGCCGGAGATTGTTATCAGTGTTTTCATGTCGGCAATGACCATGTTGCATCTGCATTTGAGCATCTTCACGTGGTCGTCGAATTCAAGATTTGCCGTCTTTGCGAGTTTTCGCAGCAACGCGAGTTTGACTTGGACTCGTTTTCTTGCGTTCTTGATGGTGGGCGTGAGTTCTTGTAGCAGCTCCTTTTCTGAGATATAAACCACTGCCTCACGCTTGGCAGAGTCTATCAGATCCCTCATTTTCTTGACTATGTTCTTCTTGCCTCGGATCACGTAGGCGAGTTCCATGTCTTCTTTTCCCTCGACGCTTTCGAACAGTGGTGCAAGAGAATCGGCGAGACTGTCTGCCTGACTTGTTTTCTGCGTCAGCTCTTCGTTTAGTTGTTGTTTGAGGCTGCCGATTGCTTCTTTCGGGTGCAGGGCCTTGTACATGTTGGGCGTTCCGCTCTGGGTGATTATTAGTCCTTTCTTCTGGAGCTCGCTGAGGGCGTAGTACATTTTGGAATCAGGTATGCCCGTCTCGTTGCAGAGAAGCCCCGCGGATGCTGAGGGTTCGGAGACGAGGGCAAGGTAGGTTTTGGCCGCGTACGTCGAAAGGCCAAGCATCTTGAGTTTTGAGGAGAGGTTTTCAACAACTGTTGGGCTAATCTTTTCCATACACTGTGCTCCCATCTGCTGAGAAGTCCTTGTCAGATAAGCTTTAAATATGTTTCTACTACCTTTCGGTTGTAGAAGCATAGCGGGTGGGTGGATGAAGGGTCAAATGGACGATTGCTGCGACAGTGCTCCATTAACCGAATCGACCGAAGCCTTCTTTGAGGTGGTTGAACGGAGGAGGAGTGTGCGAAAATACAGGCGATCTAGAATGCCTGCAGACCATTTGGACAGGATTTTGAAGGCAGCCCAGCTTGCGCCTTCTGCCCGAAACGCGCAACCATGGAGTTTCATAGTCGTAAGCGAGGACAGCATGAAGAGGTTTCTTGCAAAGGCCGTGGGAAATCAGACTTTTGTCGGGGACGCAAGCGTCGTTGTTGCTGTTCTCGGAAGCCGTGATCAGGCGCCTTACTGGTACATGTATGACCCGATGATTGCGGCGGAACACATTGTGCTGGCGGCGACTGCCTTAGGCTACGGCACTTGCTGGATAGGAGCACTTGCCGACTACGTGCCCGAGAATGCAGCTGCGGTCAAGAAAGCCTTGAAGATACCTGAGGACAGATCAATCGTCTGTCTCCTCACGATCGGCGTTCCAGACGAAAATCCGCCTGCAAGACCCCGAGACCGCTTGGAAACAATGTGCTTCAAAGAAGTATTCGGGAATCCCATGAAGTTCCGCTAGATCATCATTTTCTGCACGTCATGTTGCTGTTTTTCTTCGGCGCTTCTTCCTTTCTTGCTCAGGCGAAATATCCTCCTACTAGCGCAATGACTGTCAACGCCACAATTCCTTGAATTATGCTGAGCAGCGTCAGAGTCCTGAGTCCTGAAGACGTGTCCATCTTGGCGACTCCCGTCACGACCCAGAAGAAGCTGTCGTTGATGTTGACGCAGACTAGGGCACCGGCAGACAATGCCATCGCGGCTACGACTGGTGAAATGCCGAGAGAAGGCAGTAGGGGAAGCACTATCGTCGGTGCGGTCACCATGGTCACCATTGAAGAGCCCTGTGCGGTCTTTATTGCAGCGGCCACTAGGAAGGGCACAAGTATCGAGGGAAATCCAGAAGTCAGAATCGATTTGCCGAGGTAGGTTCCTACAGCGGTCACTTCTATTATCTTGCCGAATGCGCCTCCTGCTCCCACAATGGCCAAGATTGGCGCGGCACGTCTTATCCCGTTTGAGACGGACTCCGTCAAGTCTGATGATGAGGCTTTTCTCGAAGCAATTGCGAGGGCGCTGATGACACCTGTGAGCAAGGCCACGACGGGATTGCCCATGAAGTCGAGAAGATCAAGGGCGGCGCCCGTCGGCAGCCTGTTCCGCAGCAGTGTTTGTGCGAGTATCAGCGTGATCGGAAGCAGCACGGGCATGAAGGAAAGTAGCGGGGATGGCGGTTTCAGAGTGCCTGTCTCGTTTGGCGGGTGATGCTCGCTATTTGGCTGTTGACGGGCGCCGGAGAATTTGAGCGCCCAAATCAGACCTATGAGGAAGACAGGCACCGAGGTGACAAGTCCGAGCATGAGGACCTTTCCAGCGTCGGCGCCGAAGACTGTGGCCGGATACAGTGGAGCCGCTGGGAAGATGAGTTTGAAAGAGGTATATGCGCCGGCTGCAAGAGCGATCAAGAGCGTTGATTGCTGAAAACCTGTTCCGAGCGCGAGTGCTTGAGCGACTGGCGCCATTATGATGAAGGCGGTGTCGTTGCACATGACGGGAACTGCGATCATGAAGCCTGATAACGCCATTGCGACTGGCGCTCTGCGGATTCCGACAATTTGCGTAACCGTCCTCGATATCGTCAAGGCGGAGCCTGTACTCTCAAGGAACTCACCTATTATCATAGCGAACAGCACGATTAGACTGATGTAGCCGAGGCTCTTTCCTGCTCCATCGACCGCGAGGCCGGCGATGTCGGCTGGTTTGATTCCTGCAAGTAGGCCGAATGCCAACGATGCCGTCAGAATGGCTATGAAAGCGTGGATTTTGTATTTTGCCGTCAGTAGCACTGTCATGGCCAGCGTTAGGAAGAAAGTGACGGCAAGCATCGGACCTTCCAGCACACCAAACACTCCTGGGATTTCATGATGCAGACTAGTGCTTTGGCTACTATTAGCTCGATAGCCGTCATATGACTGCCATCTAGAAGCCGTAAATGGCGAGAACGGATCAAGGCCGCAAGTTTAGGCCGTCTCATCCTTCATCGGCGGGTTGACTGAGGATCTGCAGATACGGGACGATTTTGGCCATCAGCTTGTTCTCCGCCTTCTTCAGATGTTCTTCAAAAGTTGTTCGCGGAACGTGCTCCTTTGCGGCGATCGTTTTCAGATCAGTCTTCCTCGGCAGCACGTAGTATCCTCGCTTGTACGCTGCTAGCAGGGCTCCGATCTGTTTTCCAGTCAGGCCGGATGACAGTGCGCCTGCTGTCAGCGTGAGCGAACTCGCGATGAGACCGTCGAACGGGATTTTCCGGAGCACTTCAGCTTTGAGATTCTTCTCTTCGAGCCTTTCCAAGAGTTTCTTCAGCTCTTCGTGCTTGAAGACTATGAGTCTGTGATACTCGAATCCTCGTTCATGAATGATCGGTTGTATGTGCAGTAGATTGAACTCGTCGACTATTCTTGCGATGGAGTTGTCTGCCGTGCAGAGGCAGTTCGCAACCAGATGAATCTTGTTTTGTTCGGCGAATTTTTCTATGTGACCCGGGATTTCTTCAAGTTTTTCCATCACAGTAGCCGACTGCTGCGAATTGCTTGTCACTATTTCTGTGACTTCGTGTTGTCTGTTGCACCACATGAAAACTCTGACGTCGGGTAGCTTTGAAATGTTGCTGAAGGGGCAATCGTGCTTGACCTTGAGGACTACTTCGGACAGCCGCATAGAGTAAGCATGTTTCTCCGTTTTTATCAGTCTTTCCTCGCATCTGTTGGGTCGGCTTTCCACTTTCAGCTTCTTAGTAGATGTGATGAGAAAACCTTTAAGTACTCTACTACTACCTGAACGTAGTAGAAACAGCAGGAAGGTGATAAGGAACGGACAAAGATTCGTGTTGTGGCTCTTCCTCGGACAAGAAACTGGAACAAGTTGTCAAAGAATCTTACAGCAGACACTGGGCCGAGCAAAGGCGGACAGGCAGTTCTTGCTGTGAACCACGTGGAGATGAATGCGGTCCTTCTACGGATGTTCGAACTACCCTCTTCGAGAGACTACGACTGAAAAGCGGCATGAAGTTGCTGGACGTGGGTTCCGGCAGCGGAAAAACCATCTTGACGATTGCCGAGAAAGTCAAGCCTGACGGCAAGGCCGTTGGCGTGGACTTCTCTCCTGAAGCAGTTGCGCTGGCAAAAGGAAACGCCAAGAAAAGCGGACTAGACCAAGTCACAGAGTTTCATCTTGCTCCAGCCACCACATTGCCTTTCGAAGATGACTGCTTTGACATCGTGACCAGCGAGTGCGTAGTCTGCCTAATACCTGACAAGCAGAAAGCGCTCAACGAAAAGGTGCGAGTTCTGAAGCCAGGCGGCAGAGTGATCATGCATGACGTCATCGCGAAATCGCCGATGCCAAGAATCATGAAGGAAAGCGAAGGTCTCTACTGTGGCTGCGTCGGCGGCGCCGTCAGCGTCGAGGAGAACATTGCCATAATGAAGAAAGCAGGTTTGGTCAACATTGAGACCGTTGATTTCACTTGGCAGACTGGCAAGGCGAGCAATCGTGCGATTCTCGAACAGGCAATGGAGATGAAAGACGACGGCGACTTCCGTGAGATCGTGGACTTTGTGCGCAGAGGCGGCGTCGGCTACATGTTGTTCGAAGGCACAAAACCGTCAAGGCACTGAAGCCAGACTGCGACCGGCCATTTCTCCTTTTTTCATGGGTCCAATCGTGCATGCCTGAGTGACGACGGCGTTGTGGGCAATCGTTTTAGGTCAGACAAACTCACTAATGTCGAGGAAAGACCTGAAACAGGCGAGCCATTCATGTCCGAGACAACGTTGCCATGTGGATGCGTGTATCAGGACAAGGGATACATGGTTGTCCGCGTCCACGAGTGTGACTACCACAAGCAGAGGAGAACCAGAAAGCGTCCATACCGGCCCAAAGCCGAGTGCGTCAGACCCTGAAAAAACCGTCGTTCTCACCTAGCTGGAACGGTTGATTTTCTCCGTCTTATCATAGAACTCAACCTAGGAACTGCAAGCGTGATTCCCAGTGGAATTGCGAATTTGGCCGGGTTAGAGGCTCTTTCGCTGGAAACTATGAATCTCAACAGTTGAATGTCGTAGTCGATGCTGGCATCTTGCAGGTCCACGTTCGAAAAGACCAGCGTCGTGTTTGTGATTTTTGTGGGAACGTACTCGAACTCGGCGTTGCCATTCGTCGTGTTTCCTTGCCATGCTACATTGCTTTGATGGCTAGTCAAGAACTCCTCCATTATTGATGCGTTCAGGGAAGATAGCTGTTGACTGTCCGGGAGGCGTTCTTCAACCCATTCTTCAACGTGATCCCTGCCCACGTCCAAAAGATAGATGCTGACGGTTCGGTCGGTATAGACGCCTATGTGTAGCCCGTGCTGTGGGTCAACGGGGGTGGAGAGGAAGTACGAGTTTGAAACTGAGAAAGTCTGCGGCTGTACGACAACCCCCCTTTCAAAGTAGCTGTAACCTTGGTCTTTCACGGGAGGAATGAAAGAAACCATGACCAGCGTCAATCCGGCCGCCACAAGCACGGCTCCGATTCTGCCCAAAAGGATTGTCCACCGTTGGTTCACGTGTCAAGCCTCCGCGAAAAATACAGGTACGACAAGAAGAGAATCAGCGCAGTGATTCCGTATCCCGCGCCAGTATAGAGAAGAACCTCTGAGAAGCTCGGCGCCCAGAACACGTGTCCCATCGGCAGAAGAGAGCCGTAGTAGAAGTCAGTTGCGACCTGCGGAGCCACCACCGAGTAGAGCTGAAGAGGCAGCACAGAGTTCGTTGCATACGCCACAAGAGATACTAGGCTTGACAGTATGCCGAACAGGAAAAACATCATGAGTCCGAAAACCACTCCCAGAGTTCCCTTTTTCAGGAGCAGTGTCAGCAGAAGAGTCAGACTTGCCACAAGAAGAGGCAGACTCAGATATTCCACGTACGTCAGTAGCACTACTTGCAGGTGTGGACCCACCATGTCCGGAGCCAAAATCCACAGTGCGGAGAACTGGGTTCCCAGAAAAACAAGAGTCGCGACTCCGAAGGCTGAAATGAGTTTTGCAGTGAGAATTGACCGTCTCTTGAGCGGATAGGCAAGAATAGTCTGCATCGTTCCCTTCTCCAGGTCGTTTCCGATTCCTGAGGCAATGTTCCTGAAGAGAAGCATGGCAAAAATGAACAGCGGCATGCCCATTAGAGAGCCTGTAATGTGGTAGACAAAGTATTCCTCGGGAGCCTCCAATGACCCGAATCCGAGACTGGCGAACACGAAGCTGCTCAGAAGAAATAGAAACACGAGCAACTCTAGAATTGGAAACTTGTAATCGCCATGCAGAGAGGAAGCAAGAATCTCAAGAAAAGGTCTGCCCTTTACCATGTTCTATCGCTCTTCCTCGGAGCCCACGACGGTGGTGTAGAGTTCCTCAAGTGAAGCGTTCGCCGTCTCTATCCCCAGAATTTTGGCTTTGACTGCCTTAGCCAGCCTCGGGATGTCCTCATACACCGAGTCACTTCCTTCTTCTGCGACCTTGACAGAGATTCCATGCGTGTCAAAATCCGCCTCTTCCACGTAAGGGAGCCGCTTCATTTCCTTTACCAATTCTTCAGGCTTGTCCGTCGAGATTCTTACGGTTCTGGCCGTGAACTTCTCATAGAGTTCCTTGAGACTCCCAGAGGCATACACCATGCCCTTGTTAATTATGACCGCGGAATCACAGACCCGGCTTAGTTCGGGAAGAATGTGCGACGAAAGCAAGAAGGTGACTTTCTTGTTCTTGTTGAGCTGCAACACGAGATCAAGCAGTGAAATTCTTGCCTCTGGATCCAGATTCGACGTCATCTCGTCGGCAACCACAAACCTTGGTTCATGAATCAGAGCGTGTGCTATTGCAAAGTTTTGGAGCATGCCAGCCGACAAGCCTCTGATAGCTCGGTCACGCGCCTCTTCCAAGTCAACCAGCTCGAGGACCTCCATCGCTCTTGATTCATGTACGCCAAGGATTCTGCAAACCCTCTCCAAATAGGCTTGAACCCTTTCGCTGGGTGGAAAGAACGGCTTTTCATAGACGACACCGATTTGCGAATGTACGCTAGAATTGTCCCATGGATTCTGGCCGAAGACTTCCACGTGGCCTTTGTCCGGCTTCATGAGACCCAGAATCATCTTGATGGTCGTGGTTTTTCCAGCGCCATTGGGCCCGATGAGGCCGACGACTGCTCCTTCGTCAACTTGAAGGCAAAGGTCTCTTACCGCGGCGACTTTCCCGTAGCTTTTGAAGAGATTTTCGGCGACGAGAATCGGCATCGCAATCTGTAGAAACCTCAGTCAGAATTAATATAACATTTCTTAAGACCAGATACATATTTCAGATTCACACCGTCTGTCTTGCGTGATGATTGTTTCAGCGTCGCCGGAAACGTGCATAATGGCAGAGCAATGTAACTGTCCTTTCAGGATCATCGTTGGGTCCGATTATTCTGGGCCGCTTTTCTGCTCCACAATGAGCAGTGCCGGACTCGTGGGATACTGGCTGTCCCAATCAGGATGTTTCCTCTTCTCGGTTTTTCCGTCAGAAGGTGCCACGTTCGTCCCTGCTAGCGGTGAGGGATCTGTACACGGCTATCGTTTCTTCCGCGGCTTTTCTCCATGTGAAGAGTTCAAGTACTCTCTTTCGTCCGTTTTGGCCCCAAGTCCTGGCTCTTTCTGGGTCTTTCAGTATTTCCATTATTCCCCAAGCTATGTCAGCAGGGTCTTCGCCGTTGACGTGAATTCCCGTTTGGCCTGGGCCGGAGGGTATGACCTGCTCTCGGAACCCGACTACTCCATGAGCCCCCACTACTATTGGTTTTTCCATGGCCATTGCTTCAAGGCTAACTATCCCGAACGGCTCGTACACGGAGGGGAATATGCAGACGTCTGCGGCGGCATAGTGCAGGATTCTTTCGTCTTCTAGGACAAACTCGAACCAGCAGACAACGTTCTCTTTCACCGCAAGTCTAGCCGCCATCTCAAGTATGTCCCGTTGTTCTTCTCCCTTGCCCAGTATGACAAGTTTGGTTTTGGGATACTCCTTCAGGACGATTGGAAGAGCCTGAATCAGGTTTCTGATGCTTTTGACCCACGTTAGTCTGCCAACGAACAACAGCAGATTCCAGTCTTTTGGTACCTGATATTTCTCTCTAATGCTGTCGACTTCTTCTTGCTTGCAGTTCTGTGGGTTGTAACGGTCTGCGTCAACGCCGTTCCAGACGACGCTGATCTTGGATTCGCTCCATCCGTGGCGTGTAAGGTCGTCTCTCATAGCATTGCTCACGGTGATCATCCTGTTGGTCAATTGTGCCGTCGCCAGTTCAAGATGGGAAACCACTTCGGAACCTTGGCCGCCGCTTCTTCCCCACTCAGTGCTGTGGACGTGGAAAACGACAGGTATGCTCGTCTCATTCTTGATTATGATGCCTGCGACGTTGCTGAGCCAGTCATGCACACATGCGACGTCGAAGACGCAGCCTTCTTTTCTCACCAGCTCATTGATGAATTTGGTTGCGCTGAGGATGTTGTAGATGAAAATGTCGCTGAAGAAGCGGATGTTTGTTCCCCACTTGATCAAGTCATTGATGACGAACATTGGAAACACGTTGCTCGCGTCGGCAATCATCGGCCGGTGAACCTCGACGCCTTTGAGGATTTCCGTGGTTCTGAGGTTTCCGGGGTTGAGGGTAAACACGGAGACATCATGGCCCAACTCCACGAATTCGTGAGTTATGTATTCCGCATAGGTGCCGAGTCCGCCAACAAGTCGGGGCGGGTACTCCCAGACGAAAAAAGCGATTCTCAACGGCTTTCTCTCCAGACGCCAATATTGAGCTTAACCCCGCGTCCTACTTCTGTTTTTCCTTTTCTCACCACGTCCACTTGCTGGGCCACGCGCACTTCCCTTGGTCGAACCAGTCTATCCTTGTCCAGCGCCTGATACAGTCCAGACCGACCGAACGCTGAGATCCGCCGGCTCTGTTGTTCGGTTGTGCTTCGGAGTTTTCTCATGAAGGCGGAGAGAGCTTGTTCTCGATGATTCGTCAGTGTAGAGATTCGTAGATGGAGTCTGTTATGCGCTCGAACGAAGCACCTGCCACCGCGTATCCGCGGTTGCCAAGGTATTTTCGAATGTAGAACTGTGTCATTCCTTTCATGACTGCAAATTTGAGTTTAGGCTCAGATATGCGCGAGTCGAAAAGCAGTTTGTGCTTCACGAGTTGAGGACTCCGCGGTTCTTCCCATTCATCCACGACTATGCGGTTCCTCAGTCTTTCAAAAAGAGGCGTCCCCGGAATCGGGTATGGCAGAGTGAAGGAGAGATAGTCCAGCGAGAGCGAGGACGCAAACCTGATGGTGTCCAATATGGTTCTGTCCGTCTCGCCCGGGTATCCGAGAATGAAGAAGGCGCCGACTTGGATGCCTGTTTCTTTGAACACTCGAACTGCTTCGTCGGCCTGTTTGACCGTGATCTGCTTTTTCATGATGGCCAAGATCGAGTCATTCCCAGATTCGATTCCAAAGAAGACGCGCAGGCACCCAGCCTTCTTCATTTTCTCGGCAACCTCCCGGTCCACGGTGTCCACTCTTGATAGGCATTCCCATCCTATTCCCAGACGACGTTTGATCAGCTCATTGCAGACTCTCAGGAGTCGGTTGCGGTTCAGCGTGAAACAGTCGTCGGCAAACCACACTCTGTCGTACCCGAGGGAACGGACCGTTTCGACCTCGTCCGCTATGTTTGTCTCCGTTCTGGTTCTGATCTCGTTGCCAAAGACTGGTCGACTGCAGAAATCGCACGTGAAGGGGCATCCTCTGGAAGTAATGATCGAGGTTGTCGTGTAGCCAAATCTTCTGGAGTAGTAGCTTCTGTATGCGTCATTGTCGAACAGCTCCCTGGAAGGGAACGGAACGCTGTCTAGGTCTGCGATGAAACTGCGAGGCGGCGTGCATCTTATTTTGCCCGAGCTTTTGTCCAAGCAGGCGATTCCCTTCACGTTATCCGGCTCATCTCCATTTTCGACTTGGCGGACAAGGTCAAGCATGGTCTGCTCGCCTTCACCAACGACCACAACGTCAAAATCCCGCAGGAAATCTTCAGGTCTCGTCGTGGGCATCGGCCCTCCCGCAACGAGAAGTTGGCAGTGTTCTCTCAGAATTCTGGCCAGCTCCAGAGACTTGTTTTTCATCGAGAACATTGACTGGATGCCGATTATCTTTGGCTTCGATCTTCTGATTCTTTCGAGCGCTTCTTGTTGATTGAGGAAGGTGCAGTCTACGAGGTCAACTGAAACGCCGTGGTGCTTCAGATAAGCAGCTACGTAGCCTAGCCCCAGGGGTGGAAATCTGAAGATTGAGTTGTCGCTAGGAGGGTGAAAGTAGGGATAAACCAGCGTCACCGTGCCCACAGACGTCCCTCAACTTTCCACAATTCCAATCTCGTACTCAAATATGCCGCGGTTTGGGCTGATCTCATAGTCGAGGCCAACCCAATCCATCAGATCTCTCAAATACTCGCGCCCTCTACGCAGAAAGCTGCCGTTCACACTCATCAGGCTGAAGCCGACCTTGCCGTAGTAGTCAGTTATTCTTGCCCACCGCGCTTTCACGTCTTCCCAAGCGCCAATGTTCTCATCAGTCAACCTTAACCCGTCCGAGTCGGAGTACGCTCTGAAAAACAAGGAGCTCTGCTCGTTCAGGACAAAGATTTTGCGAAGATTCGTCTTCTTCACAAGGCTGAAGTCTACCTTTACGTTTATGCTTTTGTCTTGTACATGGTAGATTGTAGTGACTTTGCCTCTTGCAGGCACTCTCACGAAGCTCGCGTGCACTCCCAACGTGTGCAAGAGGTCTTTTAGGATGAGAAATCTGAAATGCCCGTGCCGCTGGTACATGTTGGACAGGATATTTATCGATGCTCGTGCCTTTCGGTTTTCAAGCTTGACGTTTCTGAGTTTGTTTCTTGCTACTGCGTCCATGTGGAACTCTTTGCGAACGATTGTGAGCGTGTCTTGCTTGCTAACGTGGAGGGAGGACGAGCTTGAGAAGTATGTTTCATCTGGATATTTCAGGATCGGGACTCCAAACCCTGTTCCTTCGCCGACAACTTCTGCCCCGTTGTTGACGAAGATTAGACCTTTTTGCAGATCCGCAATTTTCAGGTTGAATGGTCTTGTGCATGAATAGGCGCGTAAAGCCACGGAGTCCGAAATTGGCACTGTGCACTCGGCAACTGGTGAGAAGACAGGAGAATGTCTGGTTGCCACAGTTTTGGGCAACATCAAAAACTCGCCCAACTACCTTCTAGGTCTTTGTGTTTGTCTCACTTAAGAGTTTTCAGGGAATCCACATTGAACGCGTTCAGTCTCGACCACGCTGCGGAGATAATTGGAAACCATGAAAGCGTAGTCTCTTGCCCCAAAAAATGGTGGGGCTGCCCGGATTTGAACCGGGGTCTAGAGAGCCCAAGTCTCCAAGCCTAGACCAAACTAGCCGACAGCCCCGCAAGTGCGTTGGCTTATTCTCACTCAGCAGCCGCAAATTAAGGCTTTCCCCATTGCCATTTACCCATATTTCTCACGGCCGATACGTTCTTCTGTCCAAGGCGAAGACAACAACAAGGTCAGTCTTCTCCCAATTTTGAATCATATCGGAATCAAGTTGTCTCTGCGGAGTTGCCGGTTTTCCAGCAACCATAAGAATTGGAGGAAGCGTTTTGGAACTTGATTGAAGGACCACACTGGGCGGGGAATGTCGTGTCCTCGGACGAACTAGAGTGGTCTTTTGGGTGTGTGGTTCCAGAATTCTCATCCGCCTTGGCCCTGCTGATATTGATGGCTGCGGCGTCGCTGACGGCATTGATTTTGAAAAGGAAGCAACTTGTCGCAACATGAGCGCTGCAAAAACTGGAAGCTGGCCTGCTCTCTCACGCCGCGATTCTGCGTGTCCGAATCTGCTTGCCTGGTTTTATTCGTACCGTATTAGGTAGAGCGGTTTACTTGCCTCTCTCTTCCTGTCTTCCTTGGAGTCTGCAAGAAACTCGGCATTTTCTGTTCGGTCGCCCCGATGGCATCTTGCTTTCAATTGTGTTCCCACTCTTTTCTTGCTGCCGCTGGTTATTTGGTTTGAGAATTCAGAATCATTATTGCGAACCTGAATTTCAGAATCTCGTTTTTCTGGTTGAAAAGCAACGTGTTCTGTTGTTGTGGCGTGTCCGGTTTTCGCCTTGTTCACGACTGTCAAGGCTGCTGTCTCCTTTTGATGCCGCATTGGAGGACCTTTGGGCAGACTAGGCAATCGTCGGGTACGGCCGCGTCTCGTGACATGGCGCTAATGAGTCCTGAGTATTGTGCGCATTTTGCTGGGGAATCAAAGACCTTGGGGTACTCGGTTGGTCTGATGTCAATTACTTTGAGGTCTTCCACCACTATGTCGATTTTTGACATGCAGTGCGGGCAGGCGTAGTGGGTCTGCCTCGGCACGGTTGAGGAGTCTGTCAGGACGGTTGGCCTCTCGAATGGTTTTCCGCACCCCTTGTATGGGCATCTGAGTTTTTCTTCATGGTGAAGGTTGAGAGGCGACGTAGCATTTCCCCTTCGTGTTGTCGTCAATAAGTATCGGTAATATTAATATTTAATAAACATTTCTGTCTACCCGCCCAACACAAATACGCAGCCAAAACGGACAGAAGAGCCTCGGCCGGGCTTTGAACCCGGGGCCTGCGGTTTACGAAACCGCCGCTCTACCGAGCTGAGCTACCGAGGCAAACACTGCTTTACTAGTGAAGTTCCTCTCTCATTCTTAAGACGTTCGGAACACGGGCAAAAGGGGAAATCATCGTTTCAATCAACCTGTCACGCACTACCCGAACAGAACGACGTCCAGCAATGCAAGCGCGGGAACGTCGCATGAACACTCCGTCTGGCAGAAGACGCCGACACGGCTAAAAAACCAGACCAAGGATGAAGAGGAACCCTTATTTTCAAGATGCTCAGAGTAGTGTTCTGAGCTGGTTCAACATGGAAAGCATCCTGCAAAACGTCATACTGGAACGAGCAAGCGTGCGCAACTTTGACAAGGACAAAAAAGTCGAAAAAACAATTCTCGAGAAAATCCTGCTGGCAGGCGTCCGCGCTCCCTCAGCCGGAAACATTCAGCCTCGCACAATAATCCACGTCGAAGACAAAACCATCAGAGAAAGCCTTTTTCAGCTTTGCGAGAGGCAAGCCTTCATGATGGACGCGCCTGTGTGGCTTGTCGTGTGTGTTGACCTTCATCGCCACATCAAAGCGGCAAGACTGAC
>Ga0315281_10000430_pt1 | contig 58137 bp, 60 predicted proteins | sample YL17G07_0_MG_FD_204540 | JGI IMG/M metagenome (GOLD analysis project Ga0315281, IMG submission 204540) | Sediment microbial communities from Yellowstone Lake, YNP, Wyoming, USA - YL17G07_0 | ecosystem: Environmental > Aquatic > Freshwater > Lake > Sediment | place: USA: Wyoming | collected...
AGCGTCTGATAATCCTTTTCAGTACACAGGAAGAGAAAATGACGGGACAGGGCTGTACTACTATAGGGCGAGGTACTATGACCCTCAGATGCAGAGGTTTATAAGCGAAGACCCGGTAGGACTGCTGGGAGGGGTTAACTTGTACGCTTATGCTGGCAATAATCCTATTTTGCTAATTGATCCAAGTGGGCTTATCTGGGAGTATTCACAATCTACAGGGCAGCTGACATATATCAATAATCAAACAGGCGCAACAACAATTGTCGGGACTGGCTATTCCGGTAACGGTGCAGGTTTAAATAATCCCAATATGCAGGATGCACCAAATGTTGGTCCTATTCCGCAAGGTGACTGGACAATAAGGCCTCAGCAGAACAATACGACGAATAGTGGTCACAAACTACCTGCTTCAATGCGACTGACCCCCCAAAGCGGGACCAACACTTTTAATCGTGATGGATTTCTTATCCATGGTGACAATGATAGTGGAAACCAAAGTGCATCTGAGGGTTGCGTTATTCTAAATAGAAACATCCGTAAACGGATAGGCAATAGTAGTGACAACACGTTTAGGGTAGTCAAATGAGAAATATTTATATAGTAATTGTATTGAGTTTCGTACTATGTGCGGCTCTGGTTATGGCTGACACAACTTCGACGTTCATCCTCCCGAGCGGTGTCGAAGTGAAAATTGTTGAGGCACCTTTTCAAAAGTCCTTATTCAAGGTTGAGGGATGTTCAGAACGAGATTCGGTGTGTCGCATAAATGGCCATGCCCCGGCTGGCATAGCCTTTGGTCTTCCTAAAACATACGTTAAGAGCATCACTGTTTCATTTCAAGGTCGGTCGTACTCACTCGATGTGTCTGATATGTATAACGCTTGGGGAGCCCGTCCACTTGAATATAAAGGCAAGATTCGCTACTTCGGGGGTAAGTGCTTTGATGCTAAAAATTGTCAGTTTCGCGGACTATTTTCTGATGCGGCAGGGGCATTCGTTGCTGAATGGCGGATTGTTAACGAATTGCAGGTAAGGACCGTGTTAACCGACAGCAATGATGTGGTGAACCTATTTGAAAAAAAGATCGATCCTCCAGAATTTGATTGAGTGGGTGCTCAACAAACTATGCCGAGGGTAAATAGAGGTTTAGTGGCGGGGCTTTGTATGTTTGTATTTTGATCAGGTGGGGAATGATGAACTTTGAAAAAAAAGAAAGATTATCGAGAAAAAGTTTTTACAAATACAAAAATCCCAAGCCCTCACACTCCCTCACACTTGACCCTCACACGGGCAGAAGATGCGTAGGCGGGTGCTCGTTCTCTTTCTCGTAGTAGGCAACCATCCTGTTTGAAATACCGGGTTCGGGATTCGGGGTCGGACCAAGCCAATTTATTGGAATTCATGAAAATATATCCCAGTAGAACGTATTGTCGTGCCTTAAATTGTCATTTTCAGGGCCAAAATTGGCACTGTGTAAGGAGTTACCCCTCCCGTAATTCACAAGGTCTATCTCCATCTATTACTTCCCGACTCTCTACTTTTATTTGAAATGATGGTTACAATGTAATATTTACATAGTGTTATGAAACGTCATCACTTTTTGTTAGATAAACCTGCCAATGTAGTAATCTTGTCAGCACTTCAGCCGGTCCCTTCAAATAAATTTATGATTGTTTAACTTTTTTTATGATTGTTTAAGCATTTTTCAAGCCGGGCAGGTATGATTCCTTTCAACAACCCAAAATGGAAAGGGGGGACGTTGTTTGTGAAACTATTGCTAATAGCCGAAACTGCTCTGACTATCATAAATGGTATGCAATGGCTGGATACCGATTACAGGTCAAGAAATAGTCATAAAATTTATAAAGGGGGGCTCATGATAAACAATGGCAAGGCTAAAAAGGTTTCAAGTGGAAATCCGAGTCTATTTACTTTGGGGCGTATTCCCTTCAAGGCAGTATTAATCCTCCTATTGCTGCTCATAGCGAGTGTTAGCCCTTCATTAGCCCTTATGTGCGGATCTGAGGATGTTCCCATACATTTATTGTCGTCGTGGGGCGCAATTACCGCTCAGTCCTCCAGTGTTAATGGTTATTGTCTCTACCCTGTTGGCTTTCCGGAATCTGACCCTCCTTGTGATGATTGCGGCACATATTCGACGACATTCAGTAAGTCATATGCGATTGCTGATCCCAGTGCAGTATGGGGTAACCCTTTTCCCTGTCCTAATAACGTTGCCGATACTTGCATCTCGACGCGAGGCCTATACATATACATGTATAAGCTACCGTCGAAGTATTATATGTCTGATCCTCCATCATCGACATATGATTGTGGAGAGGGATATTCTATTAAGCTGGTAATGACAGTTACATCAAACGCAAATGAGCAACGTCCAATTGGATGCCTGAATCAGACATATACTGATTATTATTTTGGTTTATTCGCATCTTGTATTCCCCCGGTGTGTCTTGCACCTATGGCCCCTAACTCGAACTGCGAATGTGTCTGTCTACAAATACAGAACTGTAATCAAGGATTTGAGTGGGATGCCTCAACCTGCGCGTGTATTCCAATTAATCGATGTCTCATTCAATCGTGCCCGACAGGATATCATTTGGAGAATCCTGATACGGAACAGTGCCATTGTGTTCCTGATTTGCCTTGCGGCGGGCTGCAGTGTTCTGCCAACTATACCCTCAATACTGATTCGTGTACGTGTGAGTATGTTGATCCCTGCGAGACTGACCCCTGCTGCAAGCTCCGTGCGGAGTTCGGTTCCACAGCCAACATTGCAAGCGGCAACCTGTACCATTCTCAAACACTATTTACGATCCCAAATTCAAAAATCCTGAACGATTTTACTCTGTCGTACAATAGCCTCGACAGGCATAGCGGAGTGCTGGGCACTGGTTGGACACATGCCTTTAATATAACCCTGAGAGGAAATAAGAACGGCTCATATACGCTAAGGGAAGGTGATGGCAGAAGGATAGTACTTTACCAGAACGGGAGTTCCTATACACCTCAGACCTCAGCGTATCCCATACTCACAAAGAACACGGATGGCACATCAGTGCTCACATATAAAGAAGGCGTTACCTGCCTTTTTGATGCAGTGGGGAAAATTGCGAGGATGGCGGACAGAAACGGTAATGCCGTGCAGCTTGTTTATAACACAGAAGGAAGGCTGACGACTATAGCTGATCAGTCAGGCAGGGCTATAGCACTGACCTATGATGCCGCTGGCAGGATTACATCTATAGCAGACCCTTCCGGTAATAGGCATACCTTTACCTACACCGATGACACTCTTACTCGCATACTCACGGTTCTACCTGATAACAGCACAATGAACTGGACCTACACCTATGACGGCAATGCCTACCTGCTTTCAAAGACCGATCCCGGAGGGCAAACCACTGTATACACCTATGATAGTAATTACAAGGTAGTTACCTCTACAGACCCCGAAGGCAAAGTGAGAAGCATTGCCTATCCTGGCGGGACAGGGACAATCAGAAAGACTATTGTTACTGAGAAGGACGGAGGAGTCTGGAGTTATACCTATGATGCGGACAGGAAGGTGCTTACCGAAAAGAGCGACCCTCAAGGAGGTAAGACCACTTACACCTATGATGCCTATCGTAATGTTCTGAGCACTACAGAGCCTGGCGGCGGCACCACCATCTATGCCTATGATACTTATGGAAATATGGCATCGGTAACAAACACGGCGGGACAGACCACGACATATACGTACAATACCCTCTACCAAGTGGTCACAATTACTACCAGTGATGGCAGGGTGACATCGTATACGTATGATGATAGAGGAAATGTGACCTCCATAACAGATGCCCTGGGCAGCATAACCCATTATGGTTATGATGGTCGTGGCAATCTACTGTCCCTCACGGATGCAATGGGTCAGACGACCCAGTTTATGTATGATAGTGCCGGCAACATCAGTTCCATAACAGACCCAGCGGGAGCCAGAATCTCTCTTTCATATGATGCGGCGGGCAATATGAAAAGCATGACCGACATCATGGGCAAGACTACCCGCTTTGAGTACGACAGTCTGAATCGTCTTTTAAAAATCATAGACCCTTTGGGTAATGTTTCTATCTACACCTATGATAAGAAGGGTAACCGGACATCCGTGACCGATGCTAACGGTAATATAACCCGGTTTGCTTACAACTCTCGGGGACAGGTCATAAAGGTAACGGATGCCATAGGAGGGGGGACGACCTATACGTACGGCAGTGCCGGATGCTCGTCCTGTGGGGGAGGGGTAGACAAGTTGACGGCTATTACGGATGCAAACGGCAATACGACTACATTCACCTACGACTCGCTGGGAAGGCTTATAAGCGAGACTGATCCTCTTGGTAGTACGACTACGTATGCCTATGACGCAAGTGGAAACCTTACTGGGAAGACCGATGCCGACGGTAACGTGATTGCCTATGCATATGATGTATTAAAGAGACTTACTCAGAAAACATATCCTGACGGCACAACGGAGGTCTTCCAGTATGACACAATGGGCAATATCATCTATGCAGCCAATAAAGATATAGCTTACAATATCGTCTATGATGCAAAAGGCAGGATAATTCAAATTATCGACTCAAACGGAAGGGCTGTCACATACCAATATGACCCTCTTGGGAACAGAACAGGTATGACCACCCCCGAAGGGAAGAGCATTACTTACAGTTACGACCAGAACAACCGGATAATGCAGATACTCAACGATAAAGGGCAAAGTTTCACCTTCTCCTATGATGCTTCAGGCAGAAGGACGGCAATGAACTATCCTAATGGAACAACGACCTCCTACACCTATGATCCGGTCGGGAGGCTGATGAACCTTTCACTTTCAGCAAAGAACGCCCAGCGCCAAATAGTAGATGCCTTTACGTACACCCATGACAAGATAGGCAACAGAATCACAAAGGCGGAAGACGATATCAAATACACGTATTCGTATGATGCCGTTTACAGGTTGCTGCAAGCACTGCCAACTAAGAAGAGCAAGGTGCAGAAAGAGCAGGCAGAGGACTATTCCTATGATCCTGTTGGGAACCGTCTGAAAGGACCTAAACAGACAGATCAGCAATACACTTACAACAAAGACAATCAACTCACGACAGACAGGAATCACCAGTACCAGTACGACGCCAATGGCAATCTCATCAGGAAAGTAGATTGGGACGAAGACGGCAAGAAAAAGACGCACAGCTATTTCTATGATTATGAAAACAGGCTGATGAGAGTGGAGATCCAGAAAGGGCGTAAAGCCAAAGAAGTCACGTTCACCTATGACCCCTTCGGCAGGAGGATTTCAAAATCAGTGCATAGGGATGAGATAGGAGATGATGAAGACGGAGATGGCGAGGACCGTGAAAGACCGAGGACGACACAGTATGTCTATGACAATGAAGACATCCTGATGGAGTTTAATCACAAGGGGAGGGTAACCGCACTGTATCTGCATGGCCCCGGCATCGACGAGCCCTTGGCTGTTGAAAAGAAAGGGAGCACTTATTACTACCATGCCGATGGCCTGGGATCCATTGTGGCGCTCACCGATGAAAGAGGCAAAGATGTGCAGAGCTATAGCTATGATTCCTTCGGGAACATGAAATACCAAGGGAGCAGGATAAAACAGCCCTATACCTTTACCGGACGGGAATGGGACAGTGAAACGAAACTATACTACTACAGGGCACGGTACTATGATCCGATAGCCGGGATGTTTACTCAAAAAGACCCCATTGGGTTCAGTGGAGGAGATGTGAACCTGTATAGAATGGTGGGGAATAATCCGGTGAACTGGATCGATCCATTAGGCTTAGAATTCATTACGCCAGAAGAAGCTCTTCGTCTTATGGTGGAATTCAAAACTTGGTTAGGAACCCCCTATCTCACTGGTGGCAAAAAGAAAGGAAAAACAGGAGGTGCGGACTGTTCGCACTCTACTAATGAGGGGTACAATAACGCGGGATTCCCATACGTCTATTCCAGAACCAAAGAGTTCGCCCAAAATCCTATGTTTAAGCCCTCGCCTGCTAATACTCCTCAAATAGGCGATGTTGCACTTTGGAATGGGCATATGGTTGTGTACGCAGGTGACGGTGAGATATATACAGCACACCGCCCTGGCGGCGCGGCATATAGCGCAGATACCCTTTCTGACTGGACAAAAAATCTCGGGAATCCGAATTGGTACCGATATTACAAGCCAGATTGATGAACGAGGGATGCCTGTAAAGATGAGAAAAATCTTTTGCTATATACTATGTATAATTTCTCTCTCAAGCAATGTTTTTGCTTGCGAGAACCCGAGAAAAACCGTGTCGGAATATCTTCGACGTGATTTTCGTGGGGAGAGATTAAGCTATAACGCTTCCGATAAGATAGATAAGATGGAAGTGGGTAGCCGTTTCGAACCAGCATGGGATATAACAACGTTGACAACTGGATACGAAATCAAATCCGTTACGGAAAGAAAGGATCATGCGATTGCGAAGATACTATTTAAGAACACATGGGAAATTTCTGGTGACCAGAAGTTTGCTTTGGAGATGCGTAAGGATGAGATTGTGGAAGTGCATATGTTGAAAGTCAAAGGATGCTGGAAGATTAGTCCTCCGTTCTACCAGCCGCATGTGCACCCGATACCAATATTGAAGCATTTTGAAGAGATCATCCAAGATGCGAAGAAATCAGGTGAGGATAACAACTATATGCACTATATACACTCAGAGATGGACAATATCCGTAAATACAAAAATGTTATGGAAATGCGGTAGTATCTATCTTGCCGTTACGTATTTAGCAAGAAAGCACGCAAAGGTTCAGGGCGGGTGCAGGCTTTGTATGTTTTCATTTAGCGCAGGCGTGGGGTGGTGAACTTTGGAAAAAAGAGAAAGATTATCAAGCACCTACGATCCGGTCGGGAGGCTGATGAACCTTTCACTTTCAGCAAAGAACGCCCAGCGCCAAGTAGTAGATGCCTTTACGTACACCCATGACAAGATAGGCAACAGAATCACAAAGGCGGACGACGATATCAAATACACGTATTCGTATGATGCCGTTTACAGGTTGCTGCAAGCACTGCCAACTAAGAAGAGCAAGGTGCAGAAAGAGCAGGCAGAGGACTATTCCTATGATCCTGTTGGGAACCGTCTGAAAGGACCTAAACAGACAGATCAGCAATACACTTACAACAAAGACAATCAACTCACGACAGACAGGAATCACCAGTACCAGTACGACGCCAATGGCAATCTCATCAGGAAAGTAGATTGGGACGAAGACGGCAAGAAAAAGACGCACAGCTATTTCTATGATTATGAAAACAGGCTGATGAGAGTGGAGATCCAGAAAGGGCGTAAAGCCAAAGAAGTCACGTTCACCTATGACCCCTTCGGCAGGAGGATTTCAAAATCAGTGCATAGGGATGAGATAGGAGATGATGAAGACGGAGATGGCGAGGACCGTGAAAGACCGAGGACGACACAGTATGTCTATGACAATGAAGACATCCTGATGGAGTTTAATCACAAGGGGAGGGTAACCGCACTGTATCTGCATGGCCCCGGCATCGACGAGCCCTTGGCTGTTGAAAAGAAAGGGAGCACTTATTACTACCATGCCGATGGCCTGGGATCCATTGTGGCGCTCACCGATGAAAGAGGCAAAGATGTGCAGAGCTATAGCTATGATTCCTTCGGGAACATGAAATACCAAGGGAGCAGGATAAAACAGCCCTATACCTTTACCGGACGGGAATGGGACAGTGAAACGAAACTATACTACTACAGGGCACGGTACTATGATCCGATAGCCGGGATGTTTACTCAAAAAGACCCCATTGGGTTCAGTGGAGGAGATGTGAACCTGTATCGGATGGTGGAGAATAATCCAGTAAATTGGGTGGATCCGTGGGGTTTGTGCCCTACTGGAACACATGAAGCAACTCCTGATGAAGCGACGAAAATTCTTTCCGCAGCCAAAGACATTGCGAAGAAAAACTTGTCTTACAAAGATGTCAAATGCAATCAATTTGTAGACAGGTCTATAAACCAAGCTTTTCCCGATGCACTACAAAAAGAATATAATACAAACGAAATACGGCAAGGGCAGGGACCTTTTGAGAATACCGATTTGCCGGCAGTTGGTGAACTTGCACTTTTCAACACACCTGGCCATGTCGTGCTGATTAGTGGGATGCGCAATAACAAGGTTTCACAGTTCTTGGGGAGCCAAACGAGCACAGGACCGAGCACAGTAAATTTACCAGATTATTTTTGGCAAGGAAGGCTCGATACAAAGGGCAATGTGCAGTATTACAAGATATGTCTTCCTAACTGACAAAACAAAGTGGCGCACGGCTTGTTTGCTTTTCAATGCTGCAAGGAGGTGATACAACGTGAAGTGCCGCAAGGTCGTTATAATGGCAATCCTCATTTTGATATATGCTGTCTTGTTTACGTATTATGCTCAAGCCCAGTTCCAGCAGGTAGTTACAAGTATAAAGGGGCAAGATACGGCAGTGGAGACGTTGCGACATTATTTACAGTTACGACTCCGAAATGCCGACTGGAAAGACTACTCGAAATATGTTACTTGGTCTGACGAGCCGAGCTGGGACTGCAACTGGGTAGTCAGAAATTATGATATTGGGATGCCAAAGAAAGGGAAGCATAATGTTGTAGTACCAGTCGTGTACAAGAGGCTTGGTCTTTTTTGCTACGACTTCGATTTTAGCCCGGATCTAAAAATCGTGACTATCAAGTACGAACTTGTAAAGCATAGGAGTGGCTGGAAAGTGAATGCACCAGTTCCTGATTATCCTGACATTAGTGCAGATGTGCTTATAAAATCATTGCGAGCCTCGGCTGAGAGTTCATCCGAGTCACAGGATCGCCGAGCGCAATTTAGTGCTTCAGCGTGCAAGCTTTCAGATGTTCTTGACCGTGCAGGTAATTCAAAGCAGTAGGGAATAAAGGGGAAGGTTCTGCGATTCAGACAGTGGGTAATTTTATTAGGGGTCGTATCTTTACTGTTTACAGTCCCATAATAGACCAGTATGATCCATCCAATGCTTGCCCCTTGCATCGGCTCACAAGGCGTGAGATGAGCAAGTCAATTTATAGCAACTTCAGCAAAGGAAGCGTATGGATAAAGAAATTGCTTCTGCCTCAAGCTATCCGATACTGCCTGATTATAAGCTCCCGAAAGTCCCCTTAGTACTTGACGGGGTATCGTCGCGATTCATCCAGGAGCACCGGGTGGTGCTTCTGGAATACAAGAACAACACCTTGAAAGTCGCCATGGCGGACCCTTACGATACGGACACTATCGACGCTCTTGGTGTGGCCCTGTCCGCGGACATTATGGTATATGAGGTGGATGGCCGGGTCATCGATCAGTACATAAAAAATCTCTATGAACAGGAAGCCCGGAACATCAACCGCATCATCGAAGACATCGGGGAGAACAGTATCGATTTCCTCAGGGAAGAAGAGGAAGACATCGGCCACCTCAAAGACCTCGCCTCCGAAGCTCCCATCATCAAACTGGTGAACATGCTTATCACGCGGGCCGTCGAGAGCAGGGCAAGCGATATCCATATAGAGCCCTTCGACGATGAACTCAAGGTGAGGTACCGTATCGACGGAGTTCTTCAGAATGTGGAAACCGTGCCCAAAAAGCTCCAGGCCGCCATCATATCACGCCTGAAGATTATGGCGAAACTAAACATTGCCGAAAAGAGATTGCCCCAGGACGGCCGCATAAAGCTGAAGGTCGGGGAAAGGGAACTGGATTTGAGGGTCTCCACCATACCGGTGCTTTACGGAGAATGCATTGTCATGAGAATCTTGCGTAAAGAGGGCATTGTCATCGACCTCAAACAGTTGGGCTTCGACACAAAGACCCTTGAGGGGTTCAACACCCTTATCCGGAAGCCCAACGGCATCATCCTGGTCACCGGCCCCACCGGCAGCGGCAAGACCACCACCCTTTACGGCGCACTCGACAAGATCAATTCCCCAGAACGTAAGATTATTACCGTGGAAGACCCTATAGAGTACCAGCTCAAGGGCGTCAACCAGATACAGGTGAAGCCGCAGATAGGACTGAACTTCGCCAACACTCTGCGGCATATCGTCCGGCAGGACCCGGATATTATCATGATCGGCGAGATACGGGACATGGAAACCGCCGAGATAGCCATACAGTCCGCCCTGACGGGGCATCTCGTCTTCTCCACCCTTCATACAAACGATGCGCCTACCGCCATCACGAGGCTCCTGGACATGGACGTGGAGAAATTCCTACTCTCCTCAACTATCAGAGGTATCCTGGCGCAGAGACTGGTGAGGATCATCTGCCCTTCGTGCAAACAATTGGACGACTCTGTTTCGGACAGGGCGAACCTTGCAGCCCTGGGCCTGGGCAACGGCACGCCCCTGTACCGGGGCGTGGGGTGCGAGCAGTGCTCCTGTACCGGATACTACGGCAGGACCGCCCTTTATGAACTGCTCATCGTGGATGACGACATGCAGACACTGATGCTTAAAGGAGCGGATTCCAACCAACTGCGGCAGACAGCGCGGCAGCGCGGCATGAAGACCCTGCTTGAATACGGCATCGGCAAGGTCAAGGCGGGCATGACCACGCTGAGCGAAGTATTGCGGGTAACGCAGGAGGTATAGCAGATGGCCATGTATTCCTATCGGGCGACCACACGGGAGGGGGCCATCATAGAAGGAGTCATCGAAGCGCCTGATGAAAAGACATCCGTTGATAGACTTAAGGCAACCGGGGTCATTCCGTTGAAGCTGACGACCCCGCGCGAGAGCTTTGGCAGGAAATTCGGCTCACGGATTTCCCGCACCGACCTGCTCACCTTTACCACCGAACTGTCAGCCCTGCTGGGGGCGGGCCTGCCACTGGACAGGGGGCTGAACATCCTGGCTGAAATATCCGACGGCGGGCAGATGAAGGTCATTATGCACTCCATACTGAAGCATATCCGTGAAGGCAGTTCTTTCTCCGAAGCCCTCCAGAAACACCCGGAGGTATTTCCGCGGCTGTACGTGAACATGGTGAGGGCAGGGGAGGCGGGGGGCGTGATGGACGTGGTGCTGGACAAGCTCAACGAATTCCTGGAATCCTCGCAGGAGCTGAAGGAACATTTATTTTCCGCCATGATCTATCCCGTTATCCTAATGACCACGGGCGGGCTGTCCGTCATTGTACTGTTGACCTATGTGCTCCCAAAATTCTCGACCATTTTTGCGGACATGGGCAGTGCTCTGCCGTTGCCTACGCAGATACTGCTGGGGTTCAGCGGGGCCTTGAAGACATACTGGTGGATGGCGCTGCTGGGCGCTGCCGCCGCGGGTATAACGGCGAGGCAGTATATAAGGACAGAGGAGGGGCGGCTGCGGTGGGATGCGCTGAAGCTGAAGCTGATGGGCTCCGTTATTGTAAAGCTTGAGACCGCACGGTTTTGCAGGACGCTGGGGACCCTTCTCAAAAGCGGGGTGCCGCTGTTGCAGGCGCTCCATAATTCCAGGGACGTGATAAGCAACCGGATCATCGCGGCGACGGTGGACGGGGTGGCCCGGGGTGTAAAGGAAGGCAAAGGCATGGCGGGACCGTTGTCGGAGGCGGGGGTATTGCCTGCCCTGGCCCTGTCCATGATCAAAGTGGGGGAGGAGACGGGACAGCTGGACACCATGCTGCTGAAGGTGGCGACCACCTATGAGAAGGGTCTGCGTGTGGCGATAAAGCGTTTCGTAAGTTTCATCGAACCCGCGATGATACTTGGGATGGGGCTGGTGATAGGGTTCATTGTCCTGTCCATGCTTATGGCCATATTCAGCATTACCGACATCCCGTTCTAGGAGCATGATGGACCAAACGATACGACAGGAGTGCGGTTTCACACTGCTGGAATTATTGATCGTCTTCTTTCTCATTTCGGTGATACTCGGCATCTCAACGGTCTATTTCGCCAACTCCCTTCCTGGCAGCAGGTTCAATGCTGCTGTGCGGGAAATGACATCGGTCATACGGCATGCGCGCATTCTTGCGCGGACAGCCGGAGAGGAAAAGGTGCTCAATATCGATATGGACGCCGGGAGTTACGCCCTTGAAGGCAGGGAGCCAAAGATGTTGCCGCCCGATGTAACGGTAAAAATAGAGGACCCATTTGCAGGAGAGTTGATCCGCGGCGTCTACCGCCTCACCTTCCGGCCCCTGGGAGCTATGGAAGGAGGCAGCATTATCCTCTCAGGAGCCAAACGAAAGGTGGTCATCGAGATGGACCCCATTGCAGGGGTCGTGGCGGTAAGACAGTGAAACAGGTGCAGATCATTCATAACACGACACAGGAAAGGAGAGGTGGTTTTACCCTGCTTGAGGTGATGGTTTCTTTGGCGCTTTTAGGTATTGCGCTGGTTGTCGTCCTGCAGCTCTTTTCGGAGAATATACGGTCCATAGGCGCCTCAGAAGATTATGTGGCGGCAGTGGCAAAGGCGGAGATGCTGATGAGGTCAGTACTGGACGACGATGAACTGGGCGAGAAAACAGTTAACGGCGTGACCGAAGACGGATATGCCTATGACGTAGTGATCACGAAAAGTGAAGACAAAAAGCTTGAGGACCTCAACAGGGTGCTTTTGGACATTTCCCTTACCCTGCACTGGAAAAAAGGCTCGAAGGAGAAATCTTTTGCCCTTGCTACCATGAAAACGGTTCCGAAAAAAATATAAATAAAGCGGGAAAGGCGGGAAAGAGCAAACAAGAGATGATAAAGACGAAGTATGATTGTCTACGGCTTGGTAAAAAGCGCCAGAGGCAAGGCGCGCAAAGCCTGAGGAATGAGGTGTATCGGAGGTGCTCCGCAGTGACGAAGGATGCAGCGCAACGCAGCATATGGACTTTTTACCAAGCCGTAGGGGGTTATACGCTCCTCGAACTACTTATAGCCATTACCATCATCGCTGTTGTGGTCATCATTATCGGAGGGGCCATGAGGCTTGGATTCAGGTCTGTGGACGCAGGCGAGAGGAAAATAGAGGCACTGGAAAGACTGCGTACTTCTTTAGGCATCATCGATGCGCAGATACAGTCGGCTTATTTCCTGCCTGCTGCGGCACAAGAGACAGACAGCGCAACGGCACAGTTTAAGGGCGAGCATGAGCTGTTGCAATTGCCCACGAACTACTCCCTCTGGAGCGGTGAGGCGGGGTCCGTTATGGTGACGTACCGTGTTGAACAGGACAAAAAGGGAGGCAAGGCGTTGTATGCCTCCGAGAGCATGATGGGGGGATATACTCCACGGGAAATCAAACTCATTGACGGGCTGCAGGAAATCTCTTTCGACTACTTCTTCAAAGGGCCAACGGATGAGAAAGGCAGTTGGGTGGAGCAATGGACCGATGAGCAGACCATGCCCGAAAAAATCCGGGTGAACCTACTGCGCAACGATAAAGAGTTAACGCGGGTACTGCCTCTGCGCGGGTGTAGACCTGCGGGTACGGTGGTGGTCAAGGCGAAACCGGCATAAAGGGGTTGTTCCATGCGCGACGGTAACGACAAGGGAATAGTTCTTGTTATGGTCATGTGGGTACTGACCGTGCTGATGGTGGTTATCCTGTCATTTTCCACCATGGCAAAGACCGAGACTACGGCGACCCTTTCATACCGGGACGGAGTGCAGATCAAGTTTATGGCCGAAGCCGGCATAGAACGGGGCATTATGGAACTGCTGTACAGAAAGAGCAGGGGGGCGACAACAGGCGCGGAGAGCCTGCCTGAAGAGGAGCAAGTGCTTAAGGTAGACGGAACATACTACAGCTTTCCGGCAAAGGGAGGCTTATTGAAGATACGGCTCATCAGCGAAGCGGGGAAAGTGGATATCAACGCAGCGCCGGAAATGATGCTGAAGAACCTTATCGCGAACCTGGGCGTAAAGGACAAGGAACTCGACATTATAGTGGACTCCATCATGGACTGGAAAGACGCGGACAACTTCCATCGGCTGAACGGGGCTGAGGACGACTACTACCAGTCACTGCCCAACCCTTACAAGGCAAAGAACGCCAACTTTGACACCTTGGGCGAACTCCTGCTTGTCAGGGGAGTAACCCCTGACCTGCTGTACGGCAGCGGAGGCAAAAAGGGCCTCATTGATTTCATCACGGTCTATTCCGGCAGTGCCACGGTCAATATCAATGCCGCCCCCCGCGAAGTAATCATGGCCGTACCGGGCATGGACGACGGCATTGCCGACGCCATTCTGAGTTACCGGCAAGCGCATGAAATAAAGAGCATTGAGGAAGTGAGGACCATGGTGGGAGACCAGTATGCCTTTATGAGTCCGTATATGTCGACAGGGGAAGGTGCGACATATACGGTCGAGGCCGAAGGGGGAAAAGGCGAAAAGGGATTGGCATACGCCGTGAAGGCTGTGGTACAGCTCGATGGCGATAAATACCGTTTTTTATACTACAAAAATCCGGAAAGGTTGAGACAATGGCACGTTCAATAGCAATGGACAAAGTGATGTATGCTGCTGCGGCACTGAACACGGAACTAAAAAGAGTGTGGGCGCCCGTATGGAAAACCCTCACCTTCAGCCCCGCCGACGAAAGGGTTGCGCCGGCTTCCTGCCTGTGTGTGGCACTACAGAAGGGCGGTGTAGCCGTTACCCATGCCTCCAGGATGTTTTTACACTACACGATCAAGGCATATAAAAGGTACGATACGACCGAAGGACACTACCCGAAGCCCGAAGAGGCTGCTTCAGCCACGGCCCTGGCGGTGCGGGAAATGGACGCCGCAGATACCCCCGTTGTCCTGACTATTCCGAAGCAATGGGTTGTGGTAAAGACAGTGGAACTACCCGCCTCAACGTATGAAAATCTCCGGGAAGTGGTCTACTATGAGCTCGACAGGTTCACCCCTTTTGCCGCTGACGAGGCCCTGTATGATTTTATAGTTATCAGGAGGGATGCTGAGAAGATTTCCCTGCTTGTCGCCGCAGTTAAAGAAGATATTCTTCGTTCTTACAGCTCCGTGCTCAAGGACGCTGCTGGTATTACGGTGCAAAGAGTCTCTTTTAATCTCTCCGGCATTGCGACCCTGTTTCGGTATATCTCGGGAGCGGACTCATTTATCTTCCTGGAGGCCGACAGCAAGGGGCTCAACGGAGGCAGAGTGGAAAACGGCACACTTGTGCGTGCTTACTCCTGGTCTTTGGATGAAAGTGACGACAGTCGCAAAGCTGCCGCCATCGAAGAAAAGCTCATGCATATGTCCCAAAGCCATGGACACCACACCCAGATGAAGGTCCTGATGACCTTCGGGGAGGGGATGTCGGGCGTGCGGGACAGGCTTAGGAGCAGGGGAACGTATGCCTCGGGCATAATCGACACCATGGACAAAAAGATCGGGGGACTGAGCGACCTCATGAAAATAAAGGCATCGGAGGCAGGGGCCGCCATGGAATACCTCTGGCCCGATGCAGATGCCCTGAATCTCCTCAGAAAGGGCGTCCGTGAGAAGGCAGCGACCCCTTTTGCCCTGACAGTTGTGCTTGCCCTTGTCATGGCTGTCCTTCTGGGACTCTACCTGTTTTTGCCCGTGCAGATAGAAGAACAGAGGCTTAAAGCGATAGAAAAACAGATAGCGCTGCGGAAACCCGAAGTCCGGAAGGTGGAGGAACTGAGGAAGGAAATGGAGGCCTTGAGCAAGGAAGCGGCATTTGTGGATACCTTCAGGAGCGGGAAGCCCCTGTACCTGAATATGCTCAAAGAACTGACCCAAATCCTCCCTGATACCGCATGGCTTACCCGGGTTCGGATCGCGGCGGAGCAGGTTAATATCGAAGGGTATGCCCCTTCCGCTAATGTGCTCATCCCGAAACTGGAGGCATCGAAATATTTCAGGAAGGCGGAATTTTCCTCCCCCACCTTCAAGGATGCCCGGCTGAATATGGACAGGTTCCAGATAAAGATGGAGATCAAAGAGGTGAATAATGAGAAAAAATAGCACGGTGAAGCTGGCCATACCGGTCATAGCGGTTCTCCTTGGCATGGTGCTCTACCAGGAGGTGTACCTGGGCTTCATAGGGGATGTCCGCTCCTTGCGGGAGCAGCAAGCTGTAAAAGTTGCGACTCTGCAAAAATATATGGTCGTTATCGCTGAAAAGCCCGATCTTGAAAAAAAGATTGCCCAGCTCAAAGAAAAAGTGAAGAACAATAATGCGAAACTCATCGACGGAGAGCCCGTATCGCTTGCTTCTGCGAACCTCCAGGAGACAGTCAAAGGCATTGTGACCGGCAGGAGAGGGTCTATTTCGAGCGAGAGGATTATAAAGGCCGAAGAGGCGGTGAAGCACCAGGCAGTAGCGGGTAACGGCGTTATACAGCAGGTGAGTGCCACCAAAGACCTCCTGAAAGGCAAGGCTGTAGCAGCCAGGAAAAGCGTGCGGGAGGACCCCCTCAACCGCTTCAAGATCATTGGGGTCAGTATCGATGCGAGCCTCCCCGACCCCGCCGCCTTGAGCGACATACTCTATGCCATAGAGACAAGGACCCCCACCCTGGTGGTGAAGGAACTCGATGCGCGGGTCAAGAATTTCAAGACACCCAGGGAGCTGATGGTGAAGATCGATGTGGCGGGCCTGTATGGAGGAAAATAATATGCGGTTCAGAAAAGAAAATATATTCTTATTGCGGGAGGAGTTCTTTGTACACGAAACTTAGCACACTCGCCCCTTTCAGCCTCGTCGTTTTCATGGTCGTCATGATGCCACTTTCTGCCGGCTCTTTCTTGTATGCGCAGGCCTCAGAATCCGAAACACTGCCGTCCGTACCGCAGTTACCCGCCGTAAACAATCCTCCGCCCCCAAAACCAAATCAGCCCCCTGTACCTGATCAACCTGTCTTACGGCAGAACGCACCCTCTACAGGCGGGCACCTCGAAGCGCCGCCCTCTACGACTGACTCTCGGATACAGCAGCCTCAGATGCCGCGCACAGCCGCCCCTCTTCAGGGCAGTGGCAGGAACGCTCAGGTCCGCAAAGACGAAGTCACCTTCTTTTTTGATGACGCCGATATCTTTGAAGTGGCCCAGACCGTCTTTGGCGAAGTCCTTCGTGTCAACTACATCATCGACCCCAAGGTGAAAGGACGGGTCAACTTCAGAACAGTCACCCCCATCCACCGTGACCGGATACTGTCGGTTATGGAGATAATTCTGCGCTTAAACGGCATAGCGGTCGTCGAGGAAGCGGGTCTGTACCGCATTATCCCGATCAGTGATATCGTCAAAGAGCCCGCTCCCATCCTCTTTGGCAAGACCCCGGACTCCGTGGAACTGAAGGGCACGGCCGTGGTACAAGTAATCCCTTTGGAGTACATCGGCTCCACTGAGATGAGTAAAGTCCTGACCCCCTTACTAACACAGGGGGGCGCGATACTGGACATACCCAAAAAAAACTTCCTCATTATTGCCGACACCGATGCCAATGTAAAGAGACTCCTGGGGCTTATCACCATGTTTGATGAAAATACCCTCAAAGACACCTCACAACCCAAAATATATATCTATGCCCTACAAAACAGTAAAGCAGACCATGTCTCCCGGATACTGCAGCAGGTCTTCCTGGGGACTGCCTCAACACCTGCCAGGCCTGCCACCCCCTCCCCTACGACCACAACATCGGGGGGCACGACACTCCCTGTGCGTCCTGCGCAACCTGTGCAGACCATCGGGGGGGCGGCCGGACAGGGGGAGCCAATAGTGTCTCCCGGCACCAAGATATTCCCCGATGAGGTGACCAACTCCATCGTCATCTTCGCCTCACCAGTAGACTATGTTTTGATACAAAACACCATCAAGCAGATCGACACCATACCGCGACAGGTCATGATTGAGGCCCTGGTGGCCTCCGTCACCCTCACGGATAATCTACGCTTTGGGCTGCAGTGGTCGCTGGACACGGATTTAAAGATGACGAACATAAAGCCTTTCAAAAATAATGTAAACATCGGGGGACCTCTGAGTTTCAATGCTCCCATCGACAGTTCAGTCTTCAGTTATTCGGCCACTGCCTCGGACCCCAACAAAGTGAGGCTTGCCATACAGGCCCTGGCCGAAGACAACAATGCCAAAGTGCTCTCCTCTCCCCACATCCTCGTGTCCGATAACCGTGAGGCAAAAATACAGGTGGGCGAACAGGTCCCTATTGCCACCTCCCAGACCACCAACACGGGAACCACTCCTGCCCAGATTACCACCACTATCCAGTACAAGGACACCGGCACCATCCTGAAGGTGAAGCCCCAGATAAACGACAGCGGGCTCATCTCCCTAGAAATATCCCAGGAAGTCTCCACCGTCTCCACGCAGAAAGTGCTTGGCACCGACCAGTTCGTTATCAGCAAGCGTGAAGTGGCCACCAATCTTGTGGCACAGGACGGCCAGACAATCGTCATCGGGGGGCTCATCAACGAGACCGCTTCGAAGGGAAGGGCGGGGATTCCTTTTTTGAGCAAGATACCCCTGCTGGGATTTCTCTTCGGCAGCACCGTGGACGACAAAACGAGGACCGAACTCATCATCATGATAACCCCACGTGTGGTGCGCAACCAAAATGATGCGGCCACCGTAACGGCTGACTACATGAAAAAACTTAGAGGCGTCAGTAAAGAACTTGGCATCGAGGAAAGGAGTATTAATGCAATTCCCCAATAAGAGTTGCCTATACGAATCACATCCTAGTGCCTGAAGGGAGGGATATCTTATGTTGCTCACTGTTAAAAAAATAAGGACTGCCGGCGAAAAGGGTTTCACTCTGGTTGAATTGCTTGTCGTCATGGTCATTATCGGACTGCTGGCAGCGCTGGTCGCCCCGCGACTTTTTCCGAAACTTGGGAAGGGAAAGACTTCAGCGGCAAAGGCACAAATCGAGTTGCTCGGGCAGGCCCTTGACCAGTACAGGCTGGATACGGGAGAGTATCCCACTACCGACCAGGGCCTGAATGCTCTTGCCGTGAACCCTGGTGTTGACAGGTGGGAGGGGCCTTATCTCAAGAAGGGATTGCCTGTGGACTCGTGGGGGAAACCATACATTTATCAATATCCGGGAACGCACGGAGAATACGATCTTTATTCATATGGCAGGGACGGTAAACCCGGCGGTGACGGCGAAGATAAGGATGTCACGAGTTGGGAATAGTGGAAACGTCTCCTATCGGGTCCTTATCGGCGGCATTTCTGGCAGTAAAGGGGGAGCAGGAATCGGCGGCGGCTTCACATCCGGTGCATTATTCATTGGTTTAGGCTGTGGCGGCAACTGCTTGTTGCCCTGGGCTCCGGCAGAGGCCACACCCGCAGCGTCTCTCTCTTTTTTGCGGCCCTGTGTGACGATCTTAACCTCCATCTGTTCCTCACCCCGGATCATGAGTACGGAGTCAGGGCGTATCTCTTTGAGGACAAAACCGGTCAGGGTATCACCCATTCTCAGGGCCGTCTGCCTCTTACCCCTGCCTGGCGTATTACGTGCCTCTTTTTTGTCGTCCATATAGGCCAGGCTTATGTCCCCTGTCACCAGGGTGCCATAGAGGGTGAACTCAGGCTTCGTCTGGACTATCTCCTCCTTTTTTTCTATCGGTATTTTTCGCTCGGGGTGAAACAGATTGTGCTGGGCAATCACCCCATAGTCAGCCTGAGGCGGAACCGCAGCGGCTTCCTCCGCGTTCTTCTCACTAACTGGGGGCGCTGCACTATCCGCCTTTTTCACCGTTGCGGGCGTATAGGCTACTCTTGCATTCAGCAGCGGCAGCAGCATATTGTGCACAAAAAAGAACACACCAAGCGCTAACAGGAGATTCAGCACATTGATGTGGCCCATCAATGATTTCATACGCATAATGTTTGTCTCCTTCGTTATATATTATAACAAATGTGCTCTTTCCAGTGCCCGCCCTTTTAGCAGAATGCGGCATTTGCCCTGCTGTATTCTGCCGTACTTACTCACTGACCAATTGAGTTATTGATCACCTTCTGGATCTCCTGGAGATGGAAAGAGAACTCAATCGGGACTGCCTCTCCCCAGGTCTTCCTGTGGTAAACTTAAAACATGTCAGACCCAAAGATTAATGACCGCCAATCTAGTCTGGTCTATTCCACTGAACATGACGTTAAGCGGAAGCAAGAAAAGATAACGCCTGAACCTGCCAGTAAGGCCCCAAGCGCGCAACTGAAGGTGTATGTGAGTCTCGACCGCAAAAGAAGGGGAGGGAAGTCTGTATCGGTCATCAGCGGGCTGTCACTCTCCCCTGGGGACAGGGACGGGTTGCTCAGGAAACTCAAAACAAGATTGGGCACTGGTGGCGCTCTAAAAGATGATACTCTTGAAATACAGGGGGACCACAGGGAGGCCATCTGTGCGTTTCTTGAGGGACAGGGATACAAGCCGGTACGTTCCGGCGGTTAATGTCACAGACAAAAAAACCAGGCAGTATACATGGAGGAATATATGCGTTACTTTATGACAGCTGTTTTAATGGCGGCAGTGCTTGTTTTTACAGGCTGTAGCGGCGACAAGGCGTCGGAACTTTTCGAGACGGCGAAGTTTGAGGAGTTACAGAACAACAGGGAGCACGCACTGCAGTTGTACGATGAGATTGTGAAAAAATATCCCGAAAGCGATTACGCAAAAAAAGCGCAAAAGAGGCTTGCCGAACTGAAGGCACTCCCGTCGGGTGATATGAAGAAATAGAAAGGGAAGGGGAGGGACGATTCTGATGAAGAGTTACAGAAAAGAATTGTGGTTCAACGTGCCGTCCCGCAGGGGCTTTGTAAATATCACCCCTGAAGTGAAAGACTGCCTGCGCGAAAGCGGTATAAAAGAGGGCCTTGTGCTGGTCAATGCCATGCACATAACGGCGTCGGTATTCATTAACGACGATGAGTCGGGACTGCATCACGATTACGAAGTCTGGCTCGAAAAACTGGCCCCGCATGAGCCGGTTTCCGGTTACCGGCACAATACAGGGGAAGACAACGCGGACGCCCACATGAAGAGGCAGATAATGGGGCGGGAAGTGGTGGTGGCTGTCACCAACGGCAAGCTTGATTTCGGACCCTGGGAGCAGATATTTTACGGCGAGTTCGACGGCAGGAGGAAAAAGAGGGTATTGGTGAAGATTATAGGGGAGTAGATTAAGGTATTCCCAACTATTTGTTGAACCCCTTTTAGTACATAAGGTGATTAAGTGATTGTTATTACTCTGCAAAGAGAAATATAATAATAAAGAAGGCGCGAAGAGGTGTTTTGGACGGCGTTTCGGGTTTTGACGAAAAAGAATATCCCTATGATTTTGGAGGTGCTGTATGAGATATAAAGTAAATCTGAAAAAGACTGAAGACGGTTATTCTGTTTGGGTTCCCGGCTTGCCGGGTTGCTGGTCTCAAGGGAAAACAGAAGAAGAAGCATTGGAAAATATTAAAGATGCCATAAAAGCATATTTAGAGACTGTAGAGGAACTAAGCAAAGACAAGGATTCTCGCTATGTCGAAATAGCCTATGCCTAAATTATCCGGGATAGATCATCAGCGGGCAGTGAGGGCATTTCAAAAAAAAGGGTTCTGGATTGCAAGGGAAGGTAAGCATATCACAATGACAAATGGCGAGAGGATCATCACTATTCCGAGAGCAAATCCGGTTGATGCTTTTACAATGGCTGGTATCGTAAAAGATGCTGGATTTACCATTGAAGAGTTCAAGGAGCTTTTATAAAGTCTGAAAAATTCTTTCTTGCAACGCACATGAGGGCCTGCCTATGGCTTCAATGCATATGGAAGAAAACTATCTCGACATAACTAAAAGCGTCATGATCTCCTCTCCCGCGGGGTCCGGGAAGACCGAGAAACTCGCGCGCAGGTATATTGCCCTCCTCAAGGGCGGCTCTGAGGTTGAACGCATCCTCGCCATCACCTTCACTGACAAAGCAGCAGCGGAAATGAAGGAGCGGATCATCAGTATCCTCAGAAGGGAAGACCCCGCCCTGTTTGACAAGGTGCGTGAAAAGATGCCGCGCATGCGCATCTCCACCATACATTCCTTCTGCCTGAAACTCATGAAAAGATTTTGCCTCGAACTCGGCATGGACCTCTCCCTTGAGGTGATGGACAGCTTTAATGCAGGCATGCTCTGGGAAGAGTCTGTTTACGAGGAACTGCTTATGGACGGCGCTTCTGAAGAAAGGCTTTTCTACGACGTGATAAAGGCGGGCGGCATCAAGGGATGGAGCAAACTGTTCACCATCCTGAACAACATCCATGAAAAAAGACCGGCCGTTGAGTGGGGCCTCAATAAAAGTGAATCAGGCATTGCCGTGGGAGACCACCCGCATTTCGAAAAAGTCGTGACCCTGTACAGCCGCTGCCTGAAAAGATACACGAATAAGAAAAGGGCCCGCCACAGCCTTGACTACAACGACCTTGAACTGCTGGCATACGAGGCGGTTTCGGAAAATCCGGAATGGCAGAATATCCTCTATTCCTTTGATGAACACACAGACCATATCCTTGTTGACGAATTCCAGGATACCAGCACTCTTCAGTGGATGATCATCGATAAACTTACCGAGGAGTGGCGCTCGGGTATGGGGGCCAAGAGGGAAGCGGGTAGTAAGCCCACCATATTCTTAGTGGGAGATGATAAGCAGTCCATCTACTCCTTCAGGGGGGCCAATGTCGGCATTTTCAGGAACGCCCGGAACAGGCTTGCGGAATGGCTCGGCGAAGAGTATCACTTTGTGGAACTGAAGGAAAACTACCGCAGCCTGCCAGCAATAGTACATTTCGTAAACTCTCTCTTTGAGCGTATTATGCCGAAGGGCCTTTACGAAAGCGCTGCCGTTGAATACATTCCCTTTGACGCTACGAGGACAGGCGAAGGACGCGTCGAACTGCTCCTGTGCGAGAGCGCCGGGAATACAAAGGAAAACAGGAGGCGCGAAGCTTTAATAACAGCCGGAAAGATTCGGGAACTCGCAGGTGTCTATGAGGTATACGAAGGCGGTGCAAGAAGGAAATGCAGGTATGGTGACATTGCCGTGCTTCTCAGGAACAGGACCCATCTCTCTCTTTTTGAGGATGCCCTGCGTAATGAAGGCATTCCCTTTGTGGTGGTAAAGGGGATAGGCTTTTACAATACGCCTGAAATAGGAATACTGAGGGAGCTGCTTTTTTTTCTTATTGACCCCATGAGCGACTACAGTCTCTTCACCATCCTCCGCTCCCCGCTTTTTTCAATCCCCTACAACGCCCTGCTGAAAACCGTAAAGGACATTGTTACGCAAGACATATCCATCGGCTATTTGTTCACGGCCCTTTCGGCAGAGCAGGGCGGCAGTCAGCAAGGTCCGGTGAGGGAGGCTGTGGGCCTCATGGGTACATGGGTAAAAAGGGCCGGACGCACACCGTATGCCGTGCTTATTGAGAATATCCTTAATGAGACCGGGGCCTGGAAATATTTTGTAGAAAAGCAACGGTACGTCAATGTAAAGAAATTTATAAAACTCGTCGAGGAGTTCGAGGGGGGAGGGCATACCGGTCTGGAGATCCGCGAGAAATTGATAAAGGCTTCCGCCAGGTCGGACGAACCCAAGGCAAATGTTAATACCGAAGGGATGGATGCGGTGAAAATAATGACCACCCATGCCGCAAAGGGGCTCCAGTTTCCGATGGTCCTCCTGCCCTGCCTCGATGAGGGCAGCACGGCGCGCAGTGGCAGCGTGGTGGTCGATGAGGAGGGAGCCAGCATACTCCTGGGGTATGAGGAGGACCCCGAGGCACGCAGGACGGCCCCCCTGTTTCGCAGACAAAAAGAAAAGGCTGAAGATGAGGAGAAGAGGCTGTTCTACGTTGCCGCCACAAGGGCGATGGATTACCTCTGCATGTCAGGGGTGATGGGCAAAAAACCGACCGGTAAGCTCGCTTATCTGTGCGAAGCCTTCGGCATCGGCGCAGACGGGCGTGTGGGTGATGGCCCTGTCCCTTTTTCTCTCCATAGAATAAGTACTGACGAAGCATTGATGGATGCCGGTGAGGCAAAGCGCGTAACCGTAAAGACAGGAACCGTTTCCAAGGGCCACAATGAGATGGTCTATACTGAAACTCTGCATGAGCGCTACCAGCCGGCAACTTTATGGCGCGACGTTACTGAAGAGACAGACGATATAAGGACAAAGCACGGGGATGACTGGGTTGCCCTCGGGAGAGCGTTCCACGCGGTTTTCGAAGGGCTTTCCAGGGGGCTCATTACTTTGGATACACTTGAAGAAAGGACGCAAGAGATACTCAAAAATGAAATGCTCTCAGGCGACATGGAAAAGATGAAGGCCCTCATATTGTCAGACATAGTGCATCTTGAAAGTGCGGGATATCTCGGTGATATCATCCTGCCTCAGGCGGATTCCTATGCGGAACTCCCCTTTATACTCGAAGTGGGACGCAGCATCTACAAGGGGAGAATAGACAGGATTATTAGAAGGGACGGTATCGCCCACATATACGACTACAAGACATACCCGGTTTCGGAAAAAGAGATTCCCGAACTGCGCGAGAGGTATGCCTTCCAGATGGGCATTTACCGGAAGGCCGTTGAGAGACTTTTTTCAATGGAAGCTAAGACGCACATTTTCTTTACCCATGCGCCGGCTTTCCTGGTTTAGCGCGCATTGATGATGTATGGTGCTTGGTGTATAATAGGGGGCAGGGAAGCATGGATAAAATTTCCCGCCGCATTTTCAAGGGAAACATACCGCAGTTAAACAAAAGCATAAAGGAGGACGTATGCTGGGACCTTCAGTGGTAAGCTTCTTATTCCTCATTTTCATTATTTTTTACATCCTTTCGAGCGCCATCAAGATATTGAAAGAGTACGAAAGAGGTGTTGTATTCAGACTCGGGAGGGTGATCCCGGTGAAGGGACCGGGGCTGGTGCTCATATGGCCGTTTATCGACAAGATGGTGAAGGTGAGTATGAGGACCGTAACCATGGATGTGCCCCCGCAGGACATTATCACAAGAGACAATATTACCGTAAAGGTCAACGCGGTCCTCTATTTCAGGCCTGTCAATCCCGTAAAGGCGATCACCGAGGTTGAGGATTTCTATTACGCCACATCACAGATTTCCCAGACGACCCTCAGGAGCATACTGGGTCAGAGTCAACTCGACGACCTGCTCACCAACAGGGAACAACTCAACGCCGAACTCCAGAAGGTCATCGATTTCCAGACCGAACCCTGGGGCGTTAAGGTCTCCGCCGTGGAGGTTAAAAATGTGGACCTGCCTACCGAAATGATGAGAGCTATAGCAAAACAGGCGGAGGCTGAGAGGGAGCGCAGGGCGAAGGTCATACATGCTGAGGGTGAATTCCAGGCGTCCCAGAAACTCGCCGATGCTGCGAAAATAATCTCTTCGGAACCGGCCGCCCTGCAACTCAGGTTCCTGCAGACCCTTACCGAAATAGCCACGGAAAAGAATTCCACCATCATTTTCCCCGTGCCTATCGACATTATAAGGCCTTTCCTCGAAAAGAGCGGGGACAAATGAGAAACAGCTTTTGACTGGAAAGCATGCGGTGGTTAAGAAAGAGAGAAAAAAGATTACATCCGGAGCAAAAAATAATGTCTGGATAAAGATCCTTTTTCTTGTTCTTTTTATCGGCGGCTTTTCTTTCCTCTTCTATACAACGGGGCTGTTCCATTTCTTCCTTAACAGGCAGAAGCTGCTGGCTTTTCTCGACTCACTCGGGCCCCTCGCCTTTATCGGCTTTATACTACTGCAGGTCGCCCAGGTGGTCCTTGCCCCCATACCCGGCGAAGTCACCGGTATCCTGGGAGGATATCTTTACGGCCCCTATATCGGGGTCCTTCTTTCCACTATAGGACTGACCCTGGGCTCATACATCGCCTTCGCTCTATCGAGAACTTTCGGGAGGCCCTTTGTGGAGAGATTTGTGGATGCGGGCACCATGAGGCGTTTTGATTACCTGCTTCATCACAAAGGGGCCTTCCTTGTTTTTCTCCTTTTCCTTATTCCCGGACTTCCCAAGGATTACCTTTGCTATATCCTGGGCCTGGGCCATCTCACCACCACGGAATTCCTGGTCATCGGGGGGACGGGCAGATTGTTCGGCACCATACTGCTTACCCTGGGAGGTTCCTACATACGCCTTCACCAGTACGGGAGGTTCTCGTTCCTGGTTGGCGCGGCGCTCGTGGTGGTCTTTCTTGCCATGGCGTACCGCGATAAGCTCGAAATATGGTTCAGGATGTGGCATATAAGGGACTACAGGAAAAAGAAGGCGAAGAGAGCTAAAGGGTAGTTATGAGAGTATCCGCTACCATCTGACCAGCGCAGACGCCCAGGTAAGTCCACCGCCAAAAGCTTCAAGCAGGATGTAATCGCCTGTCCGTATCCTCCCCGTACGTGCCGCTTCATCGAGGGCTATGGGGACGGATGCCGCAGAGGTATTGCCGTAGCGTTCAAGGTTTAACACCACTTTATCCATGGGGAGCCCGAGGCGCTCAGCCGTGGCCTTTATTATCCTGAGGTTTGCCTGATGGGGGATAAGGGCGGCGAGTTGCGAGGCCTTCAATTTATTGGCTTTCAGTGTTTCGGTCACCAGCGATTCGAGTGCCCGGACGGCAACTTTGAAAGTCTCGTTTCCCTTCATCTTTATGGTGTGAAGGCCCTCTTTCAGGGTCTCCTTCGAAGGGGGGTTCTTGGACCCGCCACCCGGCATATTGAGCAGGGCCCACAGACTGCCGTCCGAATAGAGGTGGGTCGAGAGTATCCCGCTATCTCCATTGGACGCCTCCAGAATGACCGCTCCTGCGCCGTCGCCAAAAAGAATACAGGTGCCCCTGTCTTCCCAATCGGTGAACTTTGAGAGCACCTCTGAGCCGACCACCAATATCCGCTTATGCGCCCCGGACCGTATGAAGCTGTCGGCGATGGAGAGGGCGTAAAGGAACCCCGAGCAGGCTGCGTTGACATCGAAGGCAGCGGCTTTTTTTGCGTCGAGCAGGTTTTGGAGCAGGCAAGCAGTGGAGGGCAGGGGCATATCGCCCGTTATGGTGGCCACGATGATGAGATCAAGGTCTTTGGCTTTGAGGTCCGCCTGCCTGAGGGCCATTTTCGAAGCCTCAAACGCGAGGTCCGAAGCGCTCTGGTTCCGGGCTGCTATTCTCCGTTCACGTATCCCCGTTCTGTCGGTAATCCAGGCATCCGTGGTATCCACCATTTTTTCGAGGTCGGAATTCCGCATAATTTTTTCAGGCAGATATGAGCCTGTGGCAATTATTTTCGCTTTCAACATGAGCAGCACCTTACCTGTTATGAATTAAAAAAAGCTGTTCCAAGTCCGCACCTGACAAGCGCCGTTTCAAAAGTCACAATCAGGACAATTCCCGAGCTGGATTAGTCAGAGTCTGTGCAATGACTTCATGAACTTTCTTTTTTGCCATTTCGGATGAGACCCGGATGGCGTTCTTGATGGCTTTAGCTGAAGAGCGCCCATGGCTGATAATACTGGTCCCGTTGATTCCCAAAAGCGGAGCGCCACCGTACTCGGAATAGTCCGTTCTCTTTTTGAAGTTCCTGAGGGCCGGCTTGATCAGCAGGTAGCCCAGCTTTCCGGTGGCCGCATTGACGATCTCCCTTTTCAGCATTTTGAGGGTTGTTTCCGCCAGCCCTTCGCTCACCTTAAGAACAATGTTTCCTATGAACCCGTCGCAGACGATAACATCGGCGTCCCCTGAGAAAATATCTTTGCCCTCAATATTGCCGGTGAAATTGAGGTCGGCGTTTTTAAGATGTTTGAAAGCTTCTTTTGTCAGTTCATTCCCTTTGGTATCTTCTTCTCCGATGCTCAGGAGAGCGATGCGGGGGGACGGGGTGTCAAAGATTGCCCGGAAATAGGCATTACCCATATGGGCAAACTGACGGAGATTCTCAGCCCTGCAATCCACGTTAGCTCCTGCGTCCAAAAGGACAAAAAAGCCGGACATGGACGGCATGATGGCGGCGATAGCAGGCCTGTCAACGTTGGGGAGCTTGCCCAGGACAAAGAGGGACGTAGCCATGGCAACGCCGGAGTTGCCCGCACTGACCACGGCGTCCGCATCCCCGCTCTTCACCAGTTCTACGGCCTTTCGTATTGAGGAGTCTTTTTTCTTCCTGAGCGCGACGGTGGGGGATTCATGCATCTCTACAACCTCCGAAGCATGGAACACGGATATTTTATGCGGAGGGTACCGTTTGCCTTTGAGAGACTCCTTTACCCTTGCCTCATCTCCCACAAGAATAACTTCTGTGTCGTACTCTGTTACAGCCTCTATTGCCCCTGCTATTGTCACTTCAGGGGCGAAATCCCCCCCCATGGCATCAAGGGCCACTCTCATGATTCTTTGGAGACTACCTCGAGCATTTTCTTCTTGTCGTAGGTCCCGCAATGGCCGCACACCCTGTGAGGAACTTTCATCTCTTTGCATTCAGGGCATACTACCAGTGTAGGGAGCTGTCCCTTCCAGTTTGCCCTTCTCTTGTCTCTTCTTGATTTTGTATGCCGATGTGTAGGATTTGCCATGTGTCTACTCCTTTCTTTTTAATAATTGTTCGAGCACTTTCAATCTCGGGTCCGGTTCAGTCTCCAAGCAGTTACACTGTGTTACATTTATGTCCGCTCCGCAACGCTGACATATCCCCTTGCAGTCCGGGGAGCAGAGAGGCTTCATGGGGAGGTTCAGAAGCAACTGCTCGACTAGTAGATCGTCCAGGTCGAGCGTGTCGTCGGTGTAAAACCCCATATCAAGTTCGTCGCCCTTTATCTCGTGATTCTCATCCGTGACAATAACGTCAGCCGGGTCATAGACCACATCCACGGGGGCGTTTAGTGTTGCGGTGAAGTAATTCAGGCATCTGCTGCACTGCAGCTCGACCCCGCCGCTTACCCTTCCCCTTACCAGCGCCTCACCGCTGCTCCTCTCTATCCTGAGAGAAGCTTTTACCTGAGTCGTTGTTTTTACTGCGTCGGACTGGACGGTCTCCGACAGTTCAATTTCCATCCCGTCATCAGGGATATCGGAAATAATAATTTTCATTGATTCACCTTACCATACATACGATAAGTCTTTAATTTTAACGGTTAAGTACGATTTTGTCAACGAAAAACGATAACAGAGACCCATCTGCCGTCCCTGACCTTTTCCCTGAAGGCGAGGCCTTCTTTTTCCATTGCCGCGATAACATCGTCCTCCTGCCCTTCAAGCATTCCTGAAAGCAGGGCCAGTCCAGGCCTGCGCAGCCGCGCCGCAATTTCCGGCGCGATCCGGAGCAGCACCTCTGAGAGTATATTGGCGGTGATCATGTCGAAATCTCCATCTGCCGTGGAGATCCCACCCTCTGTGATTGTGATATTGTCAAGACCGTTTTCCACACAATTCCTGCGGGCCGCATCTACGGCGAGGGGATCGATATCTACACCTGCCAGATCTCTGAACCCCAGTTTGGAAGCAGCTATGGCGAGTATGCCGGTCCCGGTGCCCACATCGAGGAACCTCTCTTTCGAGGTGACTGAAGGGACGAGGCGTTCGATAAGTGCAAGACACGTTTTTGTGGTTTCATGGTGCCCTGTGCCGAAGGCCATTCCCGGGTCAATGATAAGAGTTGTGCGGCCTGTTTCCGTTTTGTCCCAGGGAGGGAGCACAACGAGGTCCACTCCCACCTCGATGGGTTCGAATTTCTTTTTCCACGATTCATTCCAGTCTCTTTCCGAAAGATATACATATTCGTACCGGATGTCATGTGAAAGTCCGGCTTTCTCCAGCACCGCTCTAAAACGGTATAAACTTCCGAGAATTGTGTCGATACCGGGTACGTCGGAAAAATAAGCGATGAGCTTAGTATCCGTATCCATCATGCCGAGACAGCCGGCCTCCGACAATCCATGGATGAGGGCCTCTCTGGATTCATCTGCTATGGTAATGGTAAATTCGTAGTAACCCATATGGTGTGTGGCGCTACAGGGCGGCTTTGTGAAGTTCATGGCCTTCCCGAGATGCGCTGTTTCTTTACTATAACAAAAAGACCTCTGGCAATTTATAGAAGATGATGATTAAATAATAAAGACGGAAATTGGAACTATGCAAAATTGGCTTATCATAGGAGCGGGAGGCTTTCTGGGTGCCGTTGCACGCTATGCGCTGGGCGTATGGATAGGACAGAAATGGGGGAGGCTTTTCCCTCTCGGGACTTTGTCCATTAATGTCAGTGGAAGCTTTCTTATAGGGCTGCTCATGTCCCTGTTTACCGAAAGGTTCCTGGTAAATCCTCAGTGGAGGCTCTTTCTGGTGGTGGGGTTCCTGGGAGCATATACCACATTTTCCACTTTTGAATATGAGACGGGCGGGCTGCTCAGGGATGGTGAGTGGAACCTCGCCGTGATGAATGTGGCGCTCAGTGTCGGAGCTGGCTTTGCTGCGCTGAAAATAGGCGAATACATTGCAAAGACGTTATAGGAGAGATATATGGGGACAGAGGGTGCAGCTAAAAAACTGACTGTTTACGTGGACGAAACCGACCGGTTTGAGGGGAGGCCGGTATATGAATTGTTGATGAATCTTCTGTACACCAACAAAATAGCCGGGGTTGGCGCATTCAGGGGGGTCGCCGGATATGGAAGCGACAGGGTGTTCCATACTGCGAAAATGCTTGAACTCTCCACAACCCTGCCCATTAAGGTAGAGGCGGTCGATGCCGCTGAAATGATTGAGTCCGTTCTTCCGGAGGTCTGCAGGATTGCAGGAAAAGGCCTGGTGGAAGTAAGCGACACAACGGTGGTTAAATGCAGCACAAAGGACCACGCTCCGTAACAACCCCACCCTGTCCCTGCCTCTGATATCGGCAGGGTAAATGTACCGTAATATTTGACTTAACAATACAATAGATATAAAATTATAGGTCATATTGGTTCCCGCCTGCTTAATTGACAGGGGGATAGTTTCCTCGCAGTATTTTTAACAGACAACATTTAAAAACGGATAAATCAAAGATGGAGAGACTGATACGCATATTGGGCTTGTGGGCATTATCCACTGTCAGGACGATAGGGCTGATGGCTATCTTTCTGTTAAATGCGTGCTACATCATGTTTACACCCCCCTTCAAATACCGCCTGGCGCTCAGACAGATACGTTTTTTCGGTACCCGGTCCCTGCTGGTCATCTTGCTTACCGGCGCTTTTACCGGGATGGTGCTTGCCATCCAGCTCTTCTATACGCTCAGAAAATTCGGTTCCGATGCGTTGCTGGGACCTGCTATCGCCCTCACCCTCATCAGGGAACTGGGGCCTGTCCTCTCAGCTCTTATGATTACCGGCAGGGGGGGATCTGCGCTGACAGCGGAAATCGGCATTATGAGAATTACGGAACAGATCGACGCCCTTACATCCATGGCGCTGAACCCAATACGCTACCTTGTTGTTCCGAACATCGTGGCTGGAATAATCACTTTTCCGCTGCTGGCCGCAATTTTCGACGTTATCGGTATATACGGAGGATATCTTGTAGGGGTCAAACTGCTCGGTATCAGCTCGGGGACCTATTTTTCACAAATGGAGCACTTTATCGATATGAAGGATATCACGATGGGAATTTACAAATCCCTGAGTTTCGGGATTATCGTAACATGGGTATCCTGCTATAAAGGATACCACACCGATGATACGGGGTACGGCGCCGAAGGAGTCAGCAAATCCACTACGGAAGCGGTGGTGATGTCCTCTGTGCTGATTCTTATTTGGGACTACTTTGTCGGTTCGGTGCTTATTTAGCAAGTAAAGGAAATCAGACCCTATGATAGAAATTATTGACCTCAGAAAATCCTTCGGTGACCAGCAGGTCTTGCGTGGTGTCAGCCTGACCATCTCCGACGGTGAAGTCGTGGCCATTATAGGGGAGAGCGGCGGCGGGAAAAGCGTGCTTCTCAAGCACCTTCTGGGCCTCCTGAAGCCCGACAGCGGGAAAATAGTGGTGGATGGTGTGGATATAACGACTCTCAGCAGGGAGGAGTTCGACAAAATACGAAGCAGGTTCGGTGTGGTCTTTCAGGGCAGCGCTCTATTTGATTCCATGACGATATTCGAAAATATTGTTTTCCCCCTCAGGGAGAAGACAAAGCTTGCCGGGGAGGAAATACGCGCACGGGGCATGCAGGCGCTGAAGGATGTGGGGCTCAGCAACATTGAGGATAAGTATCCTGCGGAAATAAGCGGGGGAATGAAGAGGAGGGTGGCTCTTGCGCGGGCCCTGATTACGGAACCCGCCATCGTTTTTTTCGACGAGCCTACCACCGGTCTCGATCCCATTATTCTTCATACGGTACACCGGCTCATAAGAGCTACACATAGGAAATACGGCTTCACCGGGATTATCATCAGCCATGAAATTCCGGAAATTTTCGAGGTGGCGGACAAAGTGGCAATGTTGTATCGGGGCGTTATTGCCGCCGTGGGCACGCCGGAAGAGATAAAGAATTCTTCCAGTCCAGTTGTGCTGCGTTTCATTAACGGCGGCGTGGAAGAAAACGCATGATAAGCGCATGAACATTCCTGTGACAAGACACCTATTTTGGATTCCGGAGGATATATATAATGAATATGAAAAAATTTGATGTCGAGATGGCTGCGGGCATTTTTATGCTTATCGGAATATTGGCCCTCGGGTTTATATCCATAAAACTCGGCAAACTCGAGGTAATCGGAGGAGGAGGCTATACCATCTACGCCGAGTTTGAAAAGGCCGGCGGTATAAAAGCGGGGTCTTCGGTTGAGATCGCAGGGGTTGAAGTGGGAAAGGTGAAAAGCATCCGCCTGGATCCTTCCAATTACCAGGCACGTGTGGAATTTATAATAAACAAAGGGATAAAAATTCAGGATGATGCCTTCGCGTCCATTAAAACTAAAGGCCTTATCGGAGAGAAATTCGTGCAGATAACCCCGGGCGGCTCTGAAAAGATCCTATCCGAGGGGGGGCGCATCAGGGAAACTGAATCATCTATCGACATAGAAGAATTGATCTCGAAATATGTATACGGGAAAGTATAGGAGAAAAGCTATGAGTTCACTCGTTGCCATCATTACTGCGAGAGGAAGAGGTGACCGGATATTCCCGGGCCTTCGCCTTTGCTGTGCCTTGCTCTTTTTTGTTTTTTCCCTTATGCCTGCGTACGGTCAGGACGCGCAGAAGGGGGGGGACGGAAAGCTCGTGCTGGATCTTAAGCAATGCATAAAAAAGGCCGTTGACTTGAGCCCGGAGATAGGAGAGTCAAGATACGATGTAGAGGTATACAGCGCGAAGAAAATGCAGGCTGACTCGGCCGCCTATCCCCAGGTGGAACTTCTTGCCCTTTCCGGCCCTTCTCCCAAAGCGAGGAGTGAGCAGCTTCTTGCAACAAACTATTCTTCAATTAACTTGAATGGAATATTTGGGAGCATCGACGCCATTCTGATACAACCCCTCTATACCTTCGGGAAGATCAGCAGCTATCAGGAGGCTGCAAGCGGAGGAATAAAGGTTGCCAGGGCTGGGGTGGACAAAAAGACCTCCGAGATCGCGCTGAGGACAAAAGAGCTCTACTACGGCATTCTCCTTGCGAGGACGTTGAAGAGCCTCGTTCTTGAAATAAGGGATGATCTGGTGGACTCTATCAAAAGGGCGGAAAAGCAGTTTGAGGAGGGGGCCGCCTCAGCTGATGAAACAAACTTTTACAAACTCAAGGGCTTTCTTGGCGTAGCGGACAAGAGCCTGAACGAGGCTGAAAAAGGGGAAGCTCTCGCAAAGGACGCGCTTATGACCAGCATGGGGATCCCCAGGGGGACCGATTTTGATATTGCCGACACTACTCTTACCCCTGTGGATAAAGTGCCGGACGATGTTGCAACATACATGCGCCTTTCACTTGAACTAAGGCCTGAATTTATTCAACTCAAAGAAGGACTTGTTGCCAAAAATGCTCTGGTGAATGTTGAAAAGAGCAGCTTCTACCCTCAGTTGTTTCTTGGGGCCATGGGCTCCCTCTCCGGGGCCTCCAACAGGGAAAGGATTAACAACCCCTATATCCCCGATTTATTCAACCACTCCTATGCCGCTGCTTTTGTGGGCATTCAGTTGGGCTTGGATTTTGGTATAAGAGATGGGAAGGTCAGGGAGGCAAAGGCTGAATATTATAAGATTGTGGAAAAGAAAAAATTCGCCGATGAGGCCATACCTTTCCAGGTCAGGAAAGCTTACATGGACATGGCTGAGGCGAAAAAGAATATCGCCGAGACCGAAGAGGGATACAAAAACGCAAGAAAATGGCTTGTGGCCGCCGTTGCCAATTTTGATATGGGACTGGGAGACGCTAAGGACATCGGTGATGCTGCCGCGCTATACGCGCAGACAAAGACCGATTATATACGCGCGCTTTACAACCACCGCCTTTCATATGCAAACCTTCTGTATGCGGCAGGGCTCGATCTGAAGGAAATCAGATGACGGATAAATTAATAAAAAAAGAGGGGTTACTTATGGATGTGAAAAAAACCATCGGTGCGGCGTTTTGTTTTTTCGTGCTTTTTGTATGGCTTGCCGTTGAAGCGCATGCAGGGGCGCCTACGGACCAGGTGAAACAGTCAGTGGACAAAGTGATCGACATATTGAAGAACAAGGAAATGAAGCGGACTGACAGGGTAAAAGAGAGGAGGACCGCTATCAGGAAAGTGGTGGGCGAAAGGTTCGATTTTGAGGAAATGGCCAAGAGATCACTTGCCCAACACTGGAGTAAAAGGACGCCTGAAGAGAAGAAAGAATTTGTTTCCCTATACAGTGATCTGCTTGAGAGAACATATATAAGAAGGATCGAAAACTATACGGACGAGAAAGTCATATATGTGGACGAGCACATAGATAACGAATACGCGGTGGTACGGACCAAAATGATCACTAAAAGGAACGTCGAGATTCCTATCGAATATAAACTCCTGCAGAACAACGGGAAGTGGATGGTCTACGATGTGATCATCGAGGGTGTGAGCCTTGTGAACAATTACCGGACCCAGTTCAATAAGATCGTCCGTTCCGGAAGCTATGAAGATCTTGTGAAAAAGCTGAAGAACAAGCAGGAGGATGAAGTATTTGAGGACAAGCACCAGGGTTAACCAGGGTTAACATCTGAAGGCAATCTGTCTTGACAAAAATAGCGTTATACAGTTATTAAATCAGATATGCTTTTATTCATTCCTGAGTCTGTTAAGTCGAAATATAATTTGGTACTGGCTGTAATAAAGCGGTATACAATTAATAAATCCTCTATAGTATTAAGTCTTTCGGATACTATCAAATCAAGATATAACCTTGTACTGGCCGTAATCAATACGATAATAGGCATCTCCATTTTCGTGCTGGTCCTCCTTTTTGTCCGTGACACCATAACAGTGAAATCCAAAAAAGGGGTGACAACCCATACGACATACAGTTCCGCAACACAACAGATAAAATGGAGAACCTTTCAGGACTATGCTCCTGTTGTCACGAAAAGTCTTTTCAGTGGTTCCACTGGTCAATTGAAGGAACTTTCCGGAGCAAGCGACAAGGGAACGGTCGCCAACGATTTGACGCTTATCGGCACAGTAGCGGGCTCCGTCTCATCAGAGTTTGCTATTTTTACCGATAAAAACAACAAGCAGGAGGTATACCGGACAGGAGATAAGATCAGCGGACTGGGGAGTCTCGTACGCATAGAGAAAGACAAAGTGTCGGTGAGCGACCAGGGACGCATTACGGTCATTCCGCTGGCGGATATCGTCAGGTTAACGGAAGAAAGGTCGCCGCAGCCCTCCGCACCTGCAGTTGTTGATCAGAATAAAATCCAGCAGGAGATCGATAATAAGTTCATCGAGAGTCCGTCCCGGGCCATTAGGGACAAATCAGTTCCTCGACAGCGCAGGCGAGTCCGGCGTTCTGTGGAGGTGGATGAATAGCCCCCGATAAGCGAAAGGCCCGCTGTAAATATTGATGCCAACTTGACAAAAATAGCGGCATACAGTTATTAATTCTACTATGGTTTTAAGTATTCCTGAGGCTGTCAAATCTAGATATAACCTGATCCTGGGCCTAATAAATACGATAATAGGCATATCCCTTTTTGCGCTGGTTCTCCTTTCCGTTCGTGATATCATTTCTGAGAAATATAAGAAAGAGGCTCCAGCCCCTAAGGCATACAACTCCGCAGCACGACAGGTGAAATGGAGGACCTTCCAGGACTATGCTCCGGTTGTAACGAAAAGTCTCTTCAGCGGTTCCACCGGTGAACTGAAACAGCTCACTGTTTCAAGCGACAAGGAAACGGTCCGCACCGATCTGACACTCATCGGTACCATAGCGAGTTCCGGCTCTTTTGGGTACGCTATCTTCTCGGATAAAAGCAATAATCAGGCCTTGTATAAGATAGGGGATAAGATCAGCGGGCTTGGAACTGTTATAAAGATTGAAAAGGACAAGGTTTCAGTGGACCACAATAGAAATATCTCAGTCATTCCCCTGGCGGACATCGTTGTGGTGACCGAAGTAAAGTCGCCGCAGGATAGCTCCCGGCCCTCCGCCCTGGCGAAGAATATCGGTGAGAGTGCGTATATTGTTGATCAGAATAAAATCCGTCAGGCCATCGAGAAACCGAACCAGATAATGACCGATGCGCGCTTTCTACCGAATGTAGTGGACGGCAAACAGCAGGGGTATATACTGAATGAAGTGAAGCCGGGCGGAATCTATCAGAATCTGGGACTTCAGAACTCTGATGTTCTTTTACGCATAAATGATTATAATATCTCGAACCCTGAAAATGCGTTACAGGCATTTAACGCCTTGAAAGGCATGGACAGGGTAACGCTCGATATTATTAGGGGCGGCGCGAAAATGACAATGACATACCAGTTAAAATAACGGGAGAGGTACAAATGATGGGATACACGAATAAGGGAAAAGTTCAGGAAACAGGAAGAAGAGCGCCGTATACAAAGCATATCCGCAAGCTTTTTCATATAATTATAGCGGCTCTTATCTCTTTTCTTCTCTGCTTCTCATTATCTTTCGTTTCTTTGTCCTTTGCGGAATCAGAGCACTCCAGGGATCAAAAAGTAACTTTTAATTTCGTGGATGTGGATTTGTCAGCCATAACGAAATTCATCAGCGAGATCACGAAGAAAAACTTTATTTTCGATGAAAGGGTCAAAGGCAAGATAACCATTATCGCCCCTTCAAAACTGAGCGTTACGGACGCGTATACGCTTTTCGTGTCCGTGCTTGAACTGAAGGGTTTCACCGTGATACCTTCCGGTGTCGACGCATACAAAATTATTCCCATTGCCGAGGCAAGGCAAAAGGGAGTGAAGATCGGCACGGAAAAGACCGTGAATAACGACTCGTACAGCGCCCGGCTTATCAAGCTTAAGAGTATCACTGCCGATGAATCGGTCAAGCTCCTGCAGCCGGTGATATCCAAGGACGGTTACCTCTCGGCTTTCGGTCCGGGCAACATGCTGCTTATCATGGATTCAGGACTGAATATTGAGAAGGTCCTTAATATTATAGAAAGCATTGACCAGCCCTCCAGCATGGATGCGCCTGATATGGTCCTGCTTAAGAGCGCCGGTGCTGAATCCGTTGCAAAGATATTGAACGACGGCCTGGGCCGCAGGGCATTCACCATGCAGACAGGGTCGCCCGAAATAGCAAAAGCTGTGGCCGATACGCGCATGAACGCCGTTATACTCTTCGGTGAAAAGGGCGCCCGGGAGGCCATGAAATCCCTTATTTCACATCTTGATGTGCCGTCTCCTGAATCTCAGGGCAGGATCAATGTTTTATTCCTTGAGAATGCGGATGCCACGGAACTGGCAAAGGTACTTGAGGGCATGCTGAAGGGAGGTCAGGCTTCAAAAGGCGGCGCACCGTCTCCTGCATCCCCCTTCGAAGTGCCGGGAGGCTTGACCGTCACTGCGGATAAGGCCACTAACTCGCTGGTGATTGTGGCGTCTCCTTCGGACTACCAGAACTTTTCCATGATTGTAAAGCAGCTCGACAAGAGGAGACGACAGGTATATGTTGAAGCAATGATAGTTGAAGTATCCATTAATAAGACTCTCGAATTGGGGGCAAAGTGGCGTGGGGCAGCAACCGTAAACGGTCAGCCCATCGCTGTGGGAGGTGTTGGCGATTTCAATACTAACGATTTCGGCTCCATTCAATCAATTATAACCGGCATGGCAGGCGCTACGCTTGGTGGTGGACTTGGCAGTTATACTCTACCGCCAAGCCTTGGAGGAACATCCATACCGAGGCTTGCAGCCATCTTCAGTCTTAACGATTTCAAGGGCGCAGTAAATGTGCTTTCGACCCCGCAATTGCTCACTGCTGATAACAAGGAATCCGAAATTTTTGTTGGGTCTAATGTTCCCTTCATCAGCAAGATGGAGGCTACTCCCACAACCGTTGGGACTACGACGACGACCAGTTCGTATCTCCCTCTCACCTCTGTTGAACGGCAGGATGTGGGTATAAAATTGAAGCTCACCCCCCAGATAACCGAGGGCGATTATGTGAAGCTCGATGTCTACCAGGAGATTTCTTCGGTCACGGATACTAATAGCCAGATAGGCCCGACAACCGACAAGCGCTCTACTAAAACATCGGTGGTGGTGAAGGACAAGGAGACCGTGGTCATCGGCGGTCTGATTAAGGATACGACGACTGAGTCCATTACAAAGGTGCCTCTGCTTGGGGACATCCCGATCCTTGGCTGGCTGTTCAAACAGAAGAAGATTCAAAAAGATAAGACAAACCTCTTGGTATTTATTACTCCCCGCATCGTGAAGGAAGCGGATACCCTTTCTAAAATAACGACTGAAAAACAGAAAGAACTCGCAGGCAATCAGGGCGATTCTTCTGATAAATCGGATATTATGTTGAAATTCAGGGACGGTGTTTCCGAGGCTGCCGCCCTTGCGCTCATTTCCGGCAGGAACGCAAAGGTCACCGGGTATTTGAAAGGTATGAGGATATATCAGGTGCGCCTGAAAAAGGGACAGACCATAGAGAGCGCAGTAAAGGAATTTTCCGCCCTTCCCGAGGTGGAATTTGCCGAGCCGAGTTACAAAGTGAAGTAAAAGCCTGAATATGGAAACCATAACCACCATCAGGGACGAGGACATAGAACTTTTTTTCATAAGGGACATCTCCCTTCCCTTTGCAAAAGGCAACATGATCCTGCCGCTCAGAAGGACCGAAGAGCATCTAGTGGCAGCTGTGGCCGATGATAAAGGGATACTTGCTCTTCTTGAACTCTCACGCCACTACGGGCTCAAGCCCATGCCGCTGCGGGCTGAGCCGGGCGTTATCCTCGATGCCATCAACAGGCTATACGGGCAGGTGGGCTCCGCTGAAGAGGTAATGGACAATATAACGGGTGAGGACTTCTCCTCCGTTGCTACCGAATTCGAAAAACCGCGCGACATCCTCGAGCTTACGGAAGAAGCCCCCATTATCCGTCTTCTGAACGCCATTTTACAGCAGGCGGTGAAGGAGAGGGCGAGTGATATCCATGTGGAACCTTATGAGCGTGAACTGGATGTGAGAATGCGGGTTGACGGCATCCTCCATAAAGTCCTCTCTCCCCCGAAGATCATCCAGGATGCGCTTATCAGCAGGATAAAGATCATGGCAAACCTCGACATCGGTGAGAAGAGATTGCCGCAAGACGGCCGTATACGTCTTCTTATCGGCGGGAGCGATGTGGATATAAGAGTTTCCATTGTACCCACCGCCTATGGAGAGAGGGCTGTGTTACGTCTATTAGACAGGAAACACGGGGTCATAAGCATGCAGGAAGTGGGCTTTACCGCCGAAGACGGCGCCCGTGTGGAAGAGCTACTGAAGAGGACAAGCGGTATTTTACTGGTCACAGGGCCTACCGGCAGCGGGAAGACCACCACCCTTTACGCAGCTCTTAACAGGATACATACTGAAGAAAAGAACATAATGACCGTCGAAGACCCGGTGGAATACCAGTTGAAAAGCGTGGGTCAAATACAGATGAATCCGCGCATAGGGCTCACTTTTGCTACGGGACTGCGCTCCATTCTGCGCCAGGACCCGGATGTCATCATGCTGGGCGAAATAAGGGATTTTGAGACAGCGGAGGTGGCCATCCAGGCGTCCCTTACCGGTCATCTTGTACTTAGCACTCTTCATACCAACGATGCCGCCTCAGCAGTGACGCGTCTTATCGATATGGGAGTGGAACCCTTTCTTGTGGCAAGCTCCCTCGCCGGGGTCCTTGCCCAGAGACTGGTACGCTCCATATGCCCGCACTGCAGGGAATCCTACACTCCAACAGAAGAAGAGGCCCGCTATGTAAATGTTCCCCTCCTATACAGGGGGAAGGGCTGTGATAAATGCATAGGCAAGGGGTATCTCGGGAGAATCGGCATCTTCGAACTGCTTGTGGTGGATAATGACATACGCCAGATGATCGGCGGCAAGACGGATGCCCAGAGCATAATGAGCGTGGCTACCTCAAAGGGTATGAGGTCACTTAGGATAGATGGTTTTGAAAAAGCGTCGCGCGGGCTTACCACGGTGGAAGAGATACTGAGGGTCACGCAGAAAGATTATGCCGATATTTCATTACAAGGGATATAAGGGTGACGGTTCGGCGGCTGCAGGCACTATAGAGGCCGACAGTCTCCAGGCCGCTGTCTCCACTGTCAAAGAACGTAACATATTCCCCAAAGAAGTGACCGAACATGTCCACCGCCAGAGCGCCTGGCGTTTCAGTTCAAACAATCTTGAACTGCTGCCCGCCGTAACACGGCAGCTTTCAACCCTGCTTTCCGCCGGGGTCCCTCTTATGGATGCCCTGCGCTCTCTGTCGGAAGAGAATAGGGGGTTCTGGAGGAGTCTCCTGGTGGAAGTGAGGGAAAGGGTCGCCTCCGGCGCCAGCCTCTCCCGGGCGCTGGAAGGATACCCGGCTATTTTCCCTGATTTTTATACCGCCATGGTTGCAGCGGGCGAGCAGAGCGGCACGCTGGACAAAATCCTGGAACGGCTTGCGGATTACCTCGAAAAACAGAGCGCCATCAAGGCAAAGGTAAGGATCTCACTTATCTATCCGGTCTTTATGATGGTCGTAGGGTTTGTAGTGCTCTCCTTCCTCTTTGTTTTCGTTATCCCCAAAATCGTCAAAATATTTGAAAACACTAAGAACGCATTGCCTTTAATTACTGTTCTCCTCATTGCCGTAAGCAACCTGTTCGTTCATTACTGGTGGATAATGCTCGGCATGATCATGGCCCTTGGCGCAGGTATGAAAAATCTGAATGAGAAGCGCAGGGACCTTATTGATGCGTGGCTGCTCAGGATTCCAGGCAATGTGGTGCAGAGCCTCTGTTTTTCTCGGTTTTCCAGGACACTGGGCTTCCTGCTCGAAGGCGGACTGCCCATGCTTACGGCACTGGACCTGGCTTCAAAATCCGTTGGCAATCTGGTCCTCGAAAAAAGCGTCGACGATGCGGCCAAGAAAGTTGCCGAGGGAGGAAGACTCTCCTCATCCATCGAAGGGTTTCCCCCCGTCCTGCTCCAGCTTATTGCCACAGGCGAAAAGAGCGGAAAACTGGCAACTATTCTCGGCAAGGCAGCTGATTCGTATGAAGAGGAATTCGGCAGGAGAGTGCAGAAACTCCTGTCTTTACTGGAACCTGGAATGATTGTGTTCATGGGCGTGGTAGTCTGCCTTATTGTGCTCGCAGTTCTGCTGCCCATGTTCCAGTTGAACCAGTTGATAAAGTAAAAAGAACGCATAGTAATAACCAGGATGTGCGTCATGCATAAAGAAGGAGAGGCATAATTATGAATAGGATTTTACGGTCAGAACCGGTATCCGGACAAGGGAGAACCCCGGAAAGGCAAACTGGGATAGGGCATGCAGGATTTACCCTCCTGGAAATAATTGTGGTGATCTTCATTCTGGGCCTCCTCGCCTCCATTGTAGCGCCACGGGTTATAGGCAAGACGGACGATGCCAGAATAGTTGAAGCAAAGGTCCAGATCCGGAATTTTGAAACGGCGTTCAAGATGTTCAAACTGGACAACGGCTTTTACCCGGCCACTGAGCAGGGGCTCGATGCTCTTATCAAAAAACCCGCTATCGGGAAGATTCCCACCGGCTATAAGGAGGGAGGGTATCTCGAACAGAACAAGATACCGCTGGACCCCTGGGGAAATCCATACGTATACCTGTCTCCCGGGCTGCACGGGGACTTCGACATTATCTGCTATGGCGCAGACGGTAAAGAGGGCGGCGAAGGCAAGGACGCGGACATTACCAACTGGAATCTTTGAGATCTGATGGAGCGTCAATTTTGAAAATGATACCACGGCAGGGAGACCCCGCCCCTACAGAAGACATCGTAGGGGCAGGGTCTCCCTGCCCTTACGTAAGCGGTTTTACTCTTCTTGAACTCATGGTGGTTTTGTTCATTCTCTCACTCATGGCGGCAGTTGTTTTTCCTTCCCTGCATGTAATGGACGGCAAAGGAGTCAATGCCGAAGCACGGAGACTTGCTTCAGTGCTACGGTATGTAAACGATACCGCTATCTCCGCAAAGCAGACCTGCTCCCTGAAATTCAACTTCGGTGATGATAGTGTTGAGTGGAAAGGACCTGATTTCGGAAAAAAAGAGTCCTTCGGAGCTATTGCCGGTGTTATTCTGCCCTCGCGGGGAGAGGTCAGGGAAGGGGAACTCACCGTCTTTTTCAGCCCCCTTGGAGGGCAGGAAAATCTGACTATTATCCTGAAAGACGAGAGCGGTTCGGCAAAAGTGGTTTTCAACCCCATGAGCGGACGGGTAAAGATTGAGACCGGTAACGGCGCATAAAATGGTCATATCGCACAAAGGGTTTACTCTCCTTGAGGTAATGGTCGCTATCGCAATTGTGGGCGGACTCCTTGTCACTCTTATATACACTCTTAATTACCACCTTTCCATTGCCGACCGGCACGAGCGCACCACTGTAGCCACCCTGCTGGCAAGGGAAAAGCTATTGGAGTTAAAGAAGAGTCAGACGGAAATGAAGGGGAATTTTCCTGACCTTTATGCAGATTACAGTTATGAAGCCAAGCTTGGCGAGTCCTCTTTCCAGGGCATGTCGGAACTCTCCGTCACTGTCAGGAAGGACAAGGACGAAATCAGCTTGACAGACCTGGTGCCTTCTCCGAAATGACCGCAATGCCCGAAAATGTAAAATCAGGAAGATTCTTATATGGAGCCCGGGGCGGGTTCACCCTTATCGAGGTGCTCCTTGCAGTTACTCTCCTGTCCGTCATTCTTGCTGCTCTCTACAGCACCTTCTTTTTGTCTCAAAAGGCAATGGACGGTATGGAAGGAACTCTGGTAAAGCTCCAGGAATCACGAGGGGTGCTGGATACCATGAGAAAAGAAGTCGAAGCCCTAGCTTTCTCCTCATCGGACAAGTATTCCTCGTGCAGGGTCGAAGACAGGGACATGTATGGGAAACAGGCGTCACGCTTCACCTTCAGCGCTTTTACGCCCCTGGCGCCGGGGCTTGCGCAGATATCATATTACCTTGAGGAAAAAGAAGGGAAACTCATACTCTTAAAGAAAATGAAACCCGCTTTCAGAGAGGGAAATGATAAGGAGCAGGGCGTTGAATTAATAGAAGATATTGAAGCCTTTGGCGTGGAAGCGAGAGATGGCGATACCTGGTTGAAAACCTGGGACTCGGCTATGAACGGGAAGCCGCCGGATGAAATAAAGGTGACTGTCAAGATGATGCTAAAGGAAAGAAGTATTGTGCTGTACGAGACTATAAGACCAAAGATCGGAAAGACACTGTGAAACGCAAAGAAGCGCTTGCGCTCAACTCAGAGGGAATGGTCCTTGTGCTGACGCTCATGGTGATTTCCATTATTACTGCGGTAGTGGTGGAGTTTGCATACGGCGTCTATGTCAGCACGAGCGCTCTTCACAACTGGAAGACTGCGCAGTCGCTCTCCATCATGGCGCAGTCCTCTGTGCGCATGGTTGCGGAAACCATTGCGAAAAATAACAGCCTGTATTCTTATACGTATCCAGGCCAGCTCGATCTCCCCTACAGTAACCCGCTAAAAAACACTGAGGCCAACCTGTTGTTGCATATAGAGGACGAGAACGCAAAATTTAATCTTAACTCCCTGGTATATCCTAATGGCCGGCTTAATGAAAGCGCCTATCTTTCCTTTATCTCGCTATTGAAAGCTCTGGACCTGAAACCGGAAATTGCCGACCGGGTGGCGGACTGGATAGACCCCGATGTGGAGCCTCGCTTGCAGGATTCTGAAGAAAAAGCTAAAAACGGCTTTCTTTCGAGCGTCGACGAATTGCTCCTAATCAGAGGTATTGACGAAAAGAGCTATAACACGTTGCTGCCCTATGTTACAATATACGGGAATGGTTTGATAAACATAAACGGGGCCGCAGTACCGGTACTCATGTCGCTTTCCGACGGCATAAATAAAGAGATGGCGCAGAGAATAGTGAGTTACCGGGAGAGCACCCCATTTGAGAGAGCGGAGGGAATTATGAAAATTGCCGGATTCGAAATAGTGGGCACATCCCTGATGGGACGTATTACGGTGAAGGGGGGGGCATTCCATATTGTTGCCACCGCCTCATCTGCCGGTGTGCATAAGAGTGTGGATGCTGTCCTGGACATATCTGGAAGCAGTTCCGCGGTCAGATACTGGAAAGAGATGTGATCAGCCGATGAGAAGAATATTATTCTACGATCTGCAGGAAGGAAGCCTTTGCGTTTATGACATCGGGAAGAACGGGAATGCCTACAGGGTGGAGAGGACCCATAACGTGGAAGGCGCGCTACACCTGAAGGGAGAGAACTCTTACGGACCGGAAATCCCTATTGGTGAAACTACCGAAATATACGTAAGCCTCCCTCTCAAGTTTCTTAATTTCAGAATGCTGGAGTTGCCTTTTCCCGACAGGAGCAGGATTGAGGCGGTCATCCCCTTCGAACTGGACAGTCTGATACTCGGCGGAGCAGCAAGTGTTGTTTCCACCATTTGCACGATACGGGAGAGCGGAAACAAATACCGTGTGCTGGTAGCATATATTGCCAAGGAAACACTGCGGGCGCTGTTAAGGGCACTGAAAATAAACGCAATAAGTCCGAAATGCATCACATCGGTAGAATATGCCTGCGCTTCAGCTGCACTCTCTTCAGAGGACGACATTGCCAAATTCCTGCTTGACCCCTCACTGCCCGGCCCCGAAGAGCGCATAAAGTCAGCTTTAAGGGAGATCGATCTGTCTTCTCTTAACCTGGGCAAGGGGGAATTCTCGTATGCCGGGGATACCGACAGGATAATGAAATCCCTGAAGCGAACGGCCCTCCTTGCGGCCACTTTTGCCGTTGTACTTCTGTCATTCCTTCTTTTCTCCATTATTACAGCCAGGAAAGACGTCGCGTTGCTGAAGGACGAGATACGAAAAACCTACGCGGAACTGTTCCCCCGTGATACCAGGGTAACCAGCGAGATATACCAGGCCAGGGCGCATCTTAAGGAATTAAAGGATAAAGAGAAGGATTATGTTGGTATTTATCCACATCGTTTTCTTCTGGACCTTTCGGCAGTGAGAAGCAAAGCACTCACTCTTTCCGAGATGACTATGGACAGGGAATGGATAGTGCTCAAGGGCGAATGTCCGTCCCTCAGCGATGTGCAGCAGTTAAAGGCGGCTCTCGAAAAGATGTCCCCGGAAGTCCGTATCTCTGATACAAAAAGCGTTTCCCAGGACAGGACTTCCTTTGCCCTGATGCTGAAGGAGAGGAAAATATGAGCATTCCCATTAACAGAAAAAACCTGCTTGTTGCTTTTGGAGTAGGTCTTGTCCTCCTTTGCCTGCTGGCGCTGAACCTGTCGCTTTCCCTGAAAAAGGAAGTAAAGGGCCTGAAGGAACGCAGGCAGGAGTTGCTTGTGCTGAAGGATGAAATTCTTGTCCTGAAAAGCGGGGTCGATGCTGTTGAAGTGAAAAAGTCGCTCTCGAAGGTGAAAGGCATAGTTCAGGCTGTTGATGAGATTTTTCTGTCCATTGGCTTGAAACAAAAGGTAAAATCAGTCAAGCCAACTGCCACCCGGGAGATAAAGGACGCTGTGGAGGAAGAGGCTGAGGTGCTGGTGGAAAAAGCGGATATGAACGAGGTGATAAACATTTTGTACAAGATAGAGACCGCTCCCTTTGCGCTTTCCATGAGGAAAGCAACCATCAAGACCTCATTCGAGAACCCCTCTTACCTCACTATTACCATGACTATTGCACTTATCAGGCAGAAATGAAGCGTCTTCTCATTGCCAGCGCTGTTGCCGCAGCACTTATTGTGGGGTTGTGGCTCATTGCAATTCCCGAAACCCTGCTCTTGGAAAAAATTAAAGACACGTTCAGGGGAGAAAAGCTTTCGGTCACCATAGACGGTTTTAGTAAAGGGTTTTTTTATCACTGCACAGCCCGGAAAGTGACCCTCGTTTCCTCCGGCACTGCCCTTTTATCCATCGATAATCTTAATGCCGGGGTAAACCCTCTTGCCCTTATTATCATGCGTCTTCCCCTGTATTTCGATGGAGGGATAGCGGGAGGGATGATGAACGGGGATTTTGATCTGCTGTCAGGTGGGGACAGAATGACCGCGGGCGTTTTCAATGCTAATATACAGGGCATCGACTTTTTCAGTGTGCTCGGCCTTAGCGGACAGGGTTTACTTACGGGGAATTTTGCATACCTGAAAGGAAAGGGGCATGCAAATTTTTTTATCAGGGATATGAGACTCGACAACAAACCTTTCCTGGGCATCTCTCTACCGCTGGACGCCTTTGGTATTATGAGAGGCGCAATCGAAGTGAATGCAGGAGGCGTTGACATCACCTCACTCTCCCTTGAAGGCAAAAGCATATTCGCGCGCGTTAAAGGTAGAGTAGGAGGAGGTATGGTGGACCTGGCAATGGAAATCATGCCTGATCCGGCCTTCAACGATAAGGATAATCTGCTTATGCTGCTCGCAAGTTACAGAAAGTCCCCCGGCTACTACATCGTCCCCATCAAAGGGCCTTTGTCTTTTTAATCTCTTCCTGCAAATAATACTTGACAAAAACAGTAGGGTTTTATAGCATATTCAAATGCTGAGATTGTCGACAAAGGGGCAGTACGGCGTCAGGGCCATGTATGAGATAGCGCGGGGGTTTCCGGAAAACCCGGTGACCATCAAGGAGATATCCGAACACCAGGATGTTTCCGTCGCCTACCTGGAGCAGATACTCAACAAACTGAGGAAGACCGGTCTCATCCGGAGCATTAAAGGACCGGGTGGCGGATATCTTCTGTGCAAGAAGCCCCAAGAGATAACTATTGCCGCTATTGTCAGCGAACTTGAGGGACCTGTTGCCATTACCTCCTGCCTTGATCCCGAGGAGGGCTGCGTTCGCGCTGACACCTGCGTGACTCACCTTTTGTGGAAGGCCCTCGGCGAGCAGATAACGGCCTTTCTGGAAACCATTACTCTTAGAAATCTCCTCGAAGGCGACTTTGTCAAAACCAAGGGGCATGCCCTTTGCGTTCCTCTGAAGCTCAAGCGCGGGGCCGCGCCATGAAATTTGTGCAGGACGTTAAGGCGGATATAACCGCCGATGTCGTATATATGATGTGCCCCATGCATCTCCTCAAGCTGGATGAGATGATCAAGGAACTGGATAGTGGGCAAGTACTCGAAATTCTCACTGATTACGACGGGGCACTAGAAGATATTCCCCAATGGTGCGACAAGACGGGCAATGAATTCATCGGCCTGGACGAGGACGAGGATTATTACAAATTCTACGTAAGAAAGTCGGCGAAAGGATGAAGGAGAAGCTATGAGAAAATGCTATTTCGACCATGTGGCCACAAACCCCCTGCGTCCCGAGGTGCTGGATGCGATGATGCCTTATTTCAAAGAGGATTTTGGCAATCCTCTGAGCCTTTACGATCTGGGCATGCGCGCACGCAATGCCATCGAAGAAGCGCGTAACGAGGTGGCGGCGCTGATCAATGCAAAATCCTCCGGCATAGTTTTTACTGCCAGCGGCGCTGAAGCCAACAATTTCGGACTCAGGGGCGCCGCTCTCGGTAAGCAGAACCAGGGGAAGCATGTCATTGTGTCAAAGGTGGAGCACCATTCCATTCTCAACTCTGCGCGTTTTCTTGAAAAGAACGGTTTTGTGGTCACATACCTGCCGGTTGACAAATACGGGCTGGTGGACCTCGAAATGCTGAAAAAATCCATTACCAAAGAGACGGTCCTTGTTTCCATCACCCTTGCGAGCAGTGAGACCGGGACCATAGAGCCGATAAAGGAAATAGCCGCCATAACTAAAGAGCGCAATGTTCTTCTTCATACCGATGCAGTCGCTGCAGCAGGCAATATCCCAATAGACGTGAAGGAACTGGGTGTTGATCTCATGAGTATGGCGGCGCACCAGTTTTACGGGCCCAAGGGCGCGGGGGCCCTCTATATCAGAGAGGGGTTGAGGGTTGTTCCCCTTGTTTACGGCGGAATCCAGGAAGGCGGCAGGAGGGCCGGCACGGAGAATGTGCCCGCTATCGCGGGCATGGGAAAGGCGGCAGTTTTAGCTGCGCAGGATATGGCAGCCAGGGCCGGGCATTGCAAAAAATTGAGGGATAAAATGATAAAAGGGGTACTCACTATTCCTAATGTTTTTCTCACCGGCCATCCTGAAAACAGGTTGCCCCACCATGCCAGTTTCGTGGTCGAGTTTATCGAAGGTGAGGCCATGCTCCTCATGCTCGCCATGAAAGGTATCTACGCGGCAAGCGGTTCCGCCTGCTCCTCAAAGGCATTGAAGTCTTCTCCGGTGCTCCTGTCACTTGGCATTCCCACGGGACTGGCGCAGGGTTCCATTGTTTTTAGCCTTGGGAAGGACACCAGTGATGAGGATGTGGACTATTTTCTGGAAGAGTTCGGACCGATAATCGATAAATTACGGCAGATGTCGCCTTTTGCAAAGGGCTGGGGCGGCGAGGGTGACAAGTGCTATACGGGATGAAGACTACCGGAGAAATTGCACGAAAAAAGGAGGAGCGATAATGTATTCCGACAAAGTGATGGACCATTTTACGAATCCAAGGAATGTTGGCGAAATGCCTGATGCGGACGGTGTGGGCATGGAAGGCAACCCCACCTGCGGGGATGCCATGCAGCTTTTTATAAAAGTGAAAGATGACAGGATTATCGATGCTAAATTCAGGACTTTCGGGTGCGGGGCCGCTATCGCGGTAAGCAGTATGGTCACGGAGATGGTCAAGGGCAAGACCCTCGACGAGGCGCTGAGTATATCCAAAGAAGCGGTGGCCCAGGAGTTGGGTGGACTTCCTCCCCAGAAAATGCATTGCTCCAACCTCGGAGCGGATGCCCTGCGGAAAGCCATAGAAGACTACAGAAGCAAGAAAAAATCTTGACAAATTCGGCTTATACCTCTAAAATTTGTGGATTATGAAAGACAGACCGTCGAATGAAAAAGGACAGGTATAGGTATGCTCAATAAACTCTTGCTTGCGGATGACAGCCTGACAATCCAGAAGGTTGTGGAACTTGTTCTCGTACATGAAAATTTTGAGATTAAGGCTGTGAATGACGGAGAACAAGCCCTGGCTCTCATCGAAACCTTCGTCCCTGATATCGTGCTTGCGGATATAGAGATGCCAAAGCTGAACGGCTATGAACTCTGCGAGAAGATAAAGAACAACATGGCCACTGCAAGTATTCCTGTCGTATTGCTGGCAGGGGCCTTCGAGCCCTTTGATGAAGAATACGCAAAGACAGTGGGGGCTGATGATTTTATTATCAAGCCTTTCGAATCCCAGGAACTGATCAGCAAGGTAAAATCCCTTCTTATAAACATAGCGCCTGTCAAGGAGGCGGTGGAAGAAGAGGAGGAGCCCGGACTTCATGAAGATGAATCCCCTGATAACCTGGTTGAGCCTGTCCCGGAACCGGTCCCAGATGTGTCCGCCATGTCGGATGTTGAGCGGCAATGGGCTGAAGAGATGGCTGCCGCTGATGAGCCAGTAATTGAGACAGCGACTGTTGCCGATGACGAATATGAGGCAAAGATGGCCCTTATATCCGACGTGAAGGGGTTTGATGAGGAACTGAAGGAAGCGCTGCAGGAAGAGACACCTACTGCTCCCCAGGTGACTGCCCAGGTATCACTGCAATTGCCTTCTCAGGAGGACATTGCTGATATGGTGAAAAAGGCTGTGGAAGACCAGGTTTCACGTGCCATGGAAAGCGACGTGATTCCCCAGATATCTTCCGTGATAAAGGATGCTGTTGCACGGACAATGCAAGAGCTTGCGCCTGCGATTATTGAGAAAACGACACGGGAACTGGTAACAGATATGCTGGATTCATTACGAGGCGAAATCCATTCCGCTATCGGCAGGATCGTCCCTGAAGTCGCGGATACGATCATCAGGAAAGAAATAGAAAAGATTTCTTCCGAGCTGTAAACGCATCAGGTCTAGCTTTTGTTTTTCCCTTTACGCGGCAAGACTGCGGCAATATTGCTCCCTTTGAATACGGTAAGGTAAAACTATGTCAGAGTTGAAACAGCATTATACTCCGGAAGAGATTGAAGACAAATGGTATGCAGAGTGGGAGTCCAAAGGCTATTTTAAGCCCGACCCCAATGCCCCTAAATCTCCCTTCAGTATTGTTATTCCCCCTCCCAATGTTACCGGTTCCCTGCATATGGGCCATGCGCTCAATGCTACCGTCCAGGACATTCTCGCTCGCTGGAAGAGGATGTCCGGCCATAAGGTGGTCTGGATACCGGGAACTGACCATGCCGGGATCGCCACTCAGAATGTGGTTGAGAAGGACCTTACAAAGGAAAAGACCGACAGGCACGCCCTGGGCAGGGAAGCCTTTATCGAAAGGGTATGGAAATGGAGGTCGGAATACGGCGGGAGGATAATCCACCAGCTGAAGAAACTCGGCGCCTCCTGCGACTGGTCTCGTGAGAGGTTCACCCTGGACGAGGGACTTTCCAGCGCGGTGCGGGAAGTTTTTGTACGGCTTTTTGAAGAAGGTCTGATCTACCGCGACAACCGTCTTATCAACTGGTGCCCGAGGTGTCATACCGCTCTTTCCGACCTGGAAGTGGAATACGAGGAACTCGAGGGCAGACTCACCTTTATACGCTATCCCCTGACCCCCCCTAATCCCCCCCTTGGTAAGGGGGGGAGAGAGGGGGGGTATATCACCGTAGCCACCACACGTCCTGAAACCATGCTCGGCGATACTGCGGTTGCGGTCAACCCTGAGGACGAACGATACAGCCGGCTTGTCGGAAAAACACTGGACCTGCCGCTCACCGGCAGAAAAATACCGGTAATAGCGGACCAGGCGGTTGACCCTGTTTTCGGCACCGGGGCTGTTAAAGTGACCCCTGCCCATGATTTCAACGATGAGGCGATGGGCAAACGTCACAGCCTCCCTTCCATCAGCGTGATTACCGAAGACGGTCGCATAAGCAATGAAGCAGGCGAGAGTTTCAAGGGGCTTGACAGGTATGAGGCCAGGAAAAAGGTGCTGGAAGACCTCAAAACACTTGATTTGCTGGAAGGCGATAAGAAGCATACCCACGCCGTGGGTCACTGTTACCGCTGCAAGACCATCATAGAGCCGCTCCTCACCCTACAGTGGTATGTGAAGGTACAATCCCTTGCCTCCGAAGCGGTCAAGGCCGTGGAGCAGGGCGATATAAAATTCATTCCGGACTCATGGGACAATAATTACTATGCCTGGATGCGGGACATAAGGGACTGGTGCATCTCACGCCAGATATGGTGGGGTCACCGGATACCGGTCTGGTACTGTCCCACCTGCGCAAATGAGCAGGGCGCTTATCAGGGGGAGTTGATCGAGCATATCTTTTACGGACCTGTCGATGCGGGGGGAAAGCCGACCTCCGGCGGGACCTATGCGGAACTGAAGATAGCTGGAATGGGGCACGACGAAATACTGAAAAACTCCAAGATCATTCGTATTTCAAAGAGTGTAATACCTTTCTGCACAAGGGAGGACATTAGAGTGTGTCCGTCATGCGGCAGTAGTGACATTATACGTGACCCGGATGTGCTGGACACCTGGTTTTCATCGGCTCTCTGGCCCTTCTCTACACTTGGGTGGCCTGGTCAGACAGAGGACCTAAAGACGTTCTATCCAACCAGCGTTCTGGTGACCGGCTTCGATATTATCTTCTTCTGGGTCGCCCGAATGATTATGATGGGCCTGAAATTCATGGGAGATGTGCCTTTCAGTGAAGTTTACATTCATGCCCTTGTACGCGACTCAAAAGGGCAGAAGATGAGTAAATCCAAGGGCAATGTCATCGATCCCCTGGTGATGATCGACAAGTTCGGCGCGGACGCTTTCCGTTTCTCCCTTGCAGCCTTTGCTGCCCAGGGAAGGGATGTGCGGTTTTCGGAGGAGCGCCTCGAAGGATACCGTTTCTTCATCAACAAACTCTGGAATGCCACGAAATTTATCCTGAAATACGAAGAAGCGCTCGGCGGCAGGCCTGTAGAAGAACCGCATCACGATCTCGACCTTGCCGGCAAATGGATACTGAGCAGATTGGCGGCCACAGCTGATGAGGTCAACAGGAACCTTGCTTCCTACCGGTTTAACGATGCAGCCAACGCTCTCTACCATTTCATCTGGCACGAATTCTGCGATTGGCACATCGAGTTGACCAAACCGGTTCTCTACCAGGAGAACAATCCTCTGAAGACCCCTGTGGTGAACACTCTTTTCTTTGTCCTCAAGAAGAGCCTTCAGCTTCTCCATCCCTTCATGCCTTTTGTGACCGAAGAGATATGGAACAATGTATATGAAAAATCGACCATCATGCACTCCGCCTATCCTGAAGGACTGCCGAGATTCCCTGACGATGAGAGAAGGATGGCTTTTGTTCTTGATGCGGTCACGGGAATCCGCAGCATACGCGGTGAGTTGAATATCTCTCCCTCCCTGGATATGAAAGCCTGCGTTAAAACTCATTCATCTGAAGCGGAGGAAGTCCTGCTGGACAACCGGGATGCTGTAAAAAAACTGACGAGGTGTTCTGAGATAAAAGTGGGACCGGCGGTCATACGCCCGGGAGGGTCTGCTATTACGGTAAAAAGCGGGATGGAGATATATGTTCCCATCGAAGGCCTGCTTGATGTGACAGCTGAAATCGGCAGGCTCGGCAAGGAGCTGGCAAAAATTGATGAATCACTGGTATTCCTGAGGAATAAACTTACGAACGAAGACTTCCTGAGGAATGCGCCGAAAGCTGTGCTCGAAAAGGACAAGGCAAAGTTCGACGACCTCGCCGCCAAGAGGGAGAAGATCGCGGAGAACATTAAACTTCTGGAAACTGTAGAGGGAAATGGAGGAAACCAGGATGGATAAGGAAACGGTCGACATAGAAAACGGAAGGCTTGATCTGGTTGAGGCTGAATTCATTAACATAAGACAGAGCACTGTCAGGTCATTGGACGGCGGGCATGTGGAAATGCATCAGGTTGGCGCTATAAGCATTGACGGAGAGCGCGTTGAAGTGACTCAGGGGGCTGCTGTGGTGATGAAAGGCGAAAACCTTACATTGAATCAGAGCATGGGTGTTCTTGCGGCAGGCGCGAATCTGGACCTCAACTACTCGCTCTCTTCCGTCTCTCTTGCATCAGGAAACATAGACGTGGACAAGAGCATTGTGGGATTTATGGCGGCAAAAGAGATATCTTCCAGCAACAGCACCGCCCTTGTCATGATAGGCAGAAATATAAACGGGAATGTTACCACCCTCCTGGATTGGAAATCGGCGCTTGCTCTGGGCGCCATGGCCGGCGGTGTATTCGGGCTCTTTTCGCTCTTCAAGAACCGGTAGACTATGAGCGGGGGTACTGGGTATTCATATCTGCTGAAAGATACCATAGCCTTAGCTCTGAGGGAAGATATAGGCCATGGAGATATTACATCATCCCTGCTTATACCGGAAAATGCCCTTGCTGAGGCAGTCATTGTCGCGAAGGAGGATTTCATTGTCGCGGGCATTCCTTTTGTCAGTGAAGTTTTCGGAGTGCTTGACAGCAGCGTGCAGGTGAAGGTCTTCAGCGGTGAGGGGACTGCGGTAAAAAAAGGCGATGCCCTTGCCGGCTTGCAGGGCAGGGCGCTTAGCATTCTGGCCGGAGAAAGGGTTGCGTTGAATATTCTGCAGCGCGTATCCGGCATAGCTACCTTGACCAGCACTTTTGTGGCTAAGGTTAAAGGTCTGGAGGTGCGCATAGCCGACACGAGAAAGACCGCCCCGGGTATGAGGCTTATGGAGAAATACGGGGTAGCTGCGGGCGGGGGGGCGAACCACCGCTTTGGATTATATGACGGGGTCCTGATAAAGGACAACCATATCAAAGTGGCGGGAGGCGTGCGGCAGGCAGTTGGGACAGCAAAAAAAGCGCACCATCTCCTGAAAATAGAAGTGGAAGTGAAGGACCACGACGAACTCAGGGAAGCGCTGGAAGCGGGCGCAGACATTATAATGCTGGACAACATGTCCCTGCAGGATATGGCTGAAGCCGTCAGGATAGCAAGAGGTAGGGGCGGGGTAACCCCGCCTCTGCTGGAAGCTTCGGGTAACGTAACTCTTGATAATGTGAGGAGTATTGCGGAGACCGGTGTTGATATCATTTCCATTGGCGCGTTGACCCATTCGGCGCGTGCCATGGATATCAGCATGAAGGTCCTTTGATTCATACCGGTGTCGTGAACTACAGACATAGGGGAATATAATGGAAGAGTTGACATATAAAAAAGCCGGGGTTGATATTGAAGAAGGCGACAGGTTCGTGCGCCTCATATCACCCATTGTTAAAAAAACATTCAGGCCCGAGGTGATGACCGACATTGGGTCCTTCGGAGCGCTTTTTAAAATGGACACAAAGAAATACCGTGAGCCTGTGCTCGTAAGCGGAACAGACGGCGTGGGCACAAAACTGAAGATAGCGTTCATGATGGACAGGCATGATACCGTGGGTATTGATCTGGTTGCCATGTGTGTCAACGATGTCCTGACCCTCGGCGCCGAGCCGCTTTTTTTCCTGGATTACTTTGCCACCGGGAAACTCAACCCGGAGAAGGCGAGGGATGTTGTAAAAGGTATTGCAGAAGGGTGCAGCGAGGCTGGCTGCTCGCTCATTGGAGGAGAAACGGCTGAAATGCCCGGTTTTTACGCTGAAGGCGAATATGATCTCGCCGGTTTCTCTGTTGGCGTTGTGGATAAGGACCTCATTGTGAACGGTTTACAGATTGAGCCGGGGGACGCCATCATCGGCATCGCTTCCAGCGGTCTGCACAGCAACGGCTACTCGCTTGCGCGCAAAGTCCTGTTCGAGGCCGAGGGTCTTACCCCCTCTACCCATGTCCCTGAGTTTGGCATGACCGTGGGCGAGGAATTACTGAAACCCACCAGGATATATGTCAGGGCTTTCATGGCTCTTAGGGGGGCGGTGGTTATAAAGGGTATGGCGCATATCACCGGCGGCGGCATCGACGGCAACCTGCCAAGAATTTTCCCTGAAGGCGTCTCGGCAGCACTGCGGAACGGTTCATGGCCCGTACCCCCGGTTTTTCAACTGATCAAAAAACTCGGCAATGTCCCTGATGACGATATGAAAAAAACCTTTAATATGGGTGTCGGTTATGTTATAGTAGTGTCTGAAAAGGATGCCGGGCTCGCGCTCTCTCTGCTGAATAGTAACGGTTTCGATGCGTTTATGATAGGCGTAATGGAAAAGGGGAGAAATGACAAAATACGCTATCTATAAAATCAAGCTATTTATAAAAAAACTTTTCACCCCTGTCACCATAATGCTTATTCCCCACGACAGCAAGCGCACTCTTAATATCAAACTCCCCTCAATAGGCGTTGTACTGTCCGTGCTGCTGTGGCTTATAGGCTCTCTCTATGTTGTCTCCGCAGCCATCAATACCTTTCAGTATTACAAGATGAAGAGCGAACTGAGCTATTACACCGCACAGTTCATGGAACTGAAGACCAGTATCAGCACGCTGAAAAAGGCTGAAGAAGAGTTCAAGAGACTTCTTTCCTTCCCTAGTAAGGCCAAGATACTCGAGAACGTGGACAAGAAAGTCACTACCTCTGATGCCGGGTCCATCGATATGGATTTTCTTAAGACCCAGATCAAGAAGAGCGTGGAGTCTGTGAGCTCGATACAGGAATTCCTGAAAGGTCAAAAAGACCTCTACATGGCAACCCCAAAAGGATGGCCGGCTGTCGGCAGAATAACCTCCGGGTTCGGTAACAGGGAGGACCCCCGGTACGGCGGTATAGAATTCCACTCCGGTCTTGATATCTCAACGCCCACCGGTACACCGGTGCGGGTCACCGCAGACGGCGTGGCCAGCTTTTCAGGCTGGAGCGCGGGCAACGGCAACCTTGTGGTCATAGAGCACGGGTTCGGATACTCAACCTTTTACGCGCATAATAGTTCGTCCCTTGTATCAGTCGGCAAAAGGGTTAAGCGCGGAGATATGATAGCCTATTCGGGCTCCACCGGCAACTCCACGGGGCCTCATATTCATTACGAAGTATGGTCTAACGGAAAGGCAGTGAATCCTATAACTTTTATCATGGAGGCAAAAGATGTTCCTGGGGAAAAGTAATAAGCTTGAAGCGCTGGTCGGTTCCGATTCGGAATTCAAGGGAGATTCAATTATCAAAGGGACCTTCAGAATTGACGGTAAGTTTATCGGGAATATTTCCGCAGAATCGGTAATCCTTGGAGAAAAAGCCTCCGTAAAGGGGAACATTACAGCCCGCTCTGTTGTAATCGGCGGCGTGGTGGAGGGCAATGTCAAGGCGGACGAACTTGTGGAAATAAAGCATACCGGTCAGTTACGCGGTGACATTTTTACAAGAATGCTTTCTGTTGCAGAAGGGGGAGTCTTCGATGGTCACTCCAATATTCAGAAGGACGAGGCAAAGGTTATCGATTTTCCTGCGGTAGAAGCAGCTTCGAAATAAACTTTCCGGATAGTCTGATTATCAGAGATCGTTTTGAGTTTCGCTCTATATGAAAGAGGAGGCACTATGGGAATTACAAGGAGAAATTTTCTAAAAATTTCCGGAGGGGCGACTGTAGCCGGTTCACTAGGCGTCAGCATGAAACCTGTAAAAGCTGAAGCTGCCGAATTCAGGACCAAGGGTGCAAAGGAAACCCACACCATTTGTCCTTACTGCTCGGTGGGATGCGGGATCAACATTCAAGCAATAAACGGTAAAGTAGTAAATGTGGAAGGCGATCCCGACCATCCGATCAGCGAAGGCACGCTTTGCTCAAAGGGACAGTCGCTGTATCAGATCGTCAACAACCCGCTGCGCTTGACGAAACCGAAATACCGGGCCGCAGGGGCTGCCGAATGGAAAGAGGTCGAGTGGGGCTGGGCACTCGATGAAATAGCCAGGCGAGTAAAGAAAGTACGCGACAAGACCTTCAAGGTAATGTCCAAATCGAAGGTCAAGGAAAAAGGTCCGGACGGCATTGACGTGGAAGTTGAAAAGGAATTCACGGTCAACAGGACTGACGCCATTGCCCACGTAGGCAGCGCGGCCCTCGACAATGAGGAATGTTATGTCCTTCAAAAGCTCCTGCGCTCATGGGGACTTGTCTATATAGAACATCAGGCCCGAATATGACACTCCGCAACTGTAGCGGCTCTGGCAGAGTCGTTCGGACGCGGTGCAATGACGTACCATTGGATTGATTTCAAGAACGCCGAC